>JGI24539J26755_10000748_pt1 | contig 15341 bp, 9 predicted proteins | sample NorSeaMetagenome_2_FD_26755 | JGI IMG/M metagenome (IMG submission 26755) | reverse complement strand
GGTGAGGTCATGTGTTGACAGTCCAGTCGGGTATTGTCGTGTCGTCCGGGTGCGATGGGGTCCCGACGGGTGGTAGACGAGGAGGCCTAGTGACACCGCATGTCGACAGGTCGAGCTATTGCTATGTATGCCGTGTGCAACGCATCCCGTTACAGTGGAGAGATCTTGGAGGTCTCTGCATACGTTATCCATTCGAATGGCTCGTATCGTTACCGGATAATTAACCGTGTGATGTGCGTGGAAAACGGCTTCGGGGAGGGAAACGAATCCTATGCACGCGTAATGTGGGAGGTGGATACGTCGGAGAAGGACATGAAGCGCGATGTGACGGTCACAATCGTTGGGGTGCAAGGGATGAGAAGGAATCCCGTGTGTTGTGGGGGAAGCATGAGTTGCGATCGAAGGCGTAGATTGTAATCCCCAATTGTATTAGGGGCGTATATATGAAAGTTAGGGGTTTGGACCAGGTTTTGTACCAGCTGATCATGCCAGTGATTNTTCGAGCCGAATATGTGTGGTCCGTCGTAGGTGGCTATGGNTGTGCGTGGAGTCCAGTTGTTGCGGGAGTGAATTGATCCTCCGGATCCGCTNTGTATGCGGATNCCGGCGTTGTTCAAAGAGAAGAGTCTGTTTAGTGAGGGAGTTTGTCGAGCGGATAGTGTACTCGGTATAGGAACTGCCGAAGTAGATGATGCTTGCATGTTGATGCGTGATAAATANGCTTGTCGAACAATGGGGACATGTGANTGTGCACCTGCGAGCCAGGTCGATGCCATGCATTCGATGTATATGTNCATNATNTCCGGGATACCAAGCCCACCGCACGTGCGCGACGTGTGCATAACGTCGGCTACGTTGTCATTGCCAGTCGCAGACCCACGGAAGCCGAGGGTGCGGTGTATCCACTGTGATGTGAGACCTCTCACTCGGTCTAGCAGCTGCCAAACCGGGACGCCACTTTGGATGGGAAAGAGTAGTCTGCGTATGAGAGTGCTTTCAAGGACTTCGCTCATTTGTGCAAACGAGGGATGNAATGAGGAACATTTTTCAAAGAACGAAGTAATGACACCCGTGAGTTTTTTGATCTGATGGGCCCATCTGCCATCAGTGTGGCCCGCAGGACCTAAGAAGGAAAACCATACTCCAAGGTATCGGACGGCCTCTTCACATGGTACAAGTGTCATTTGTTGTTCTCGTAGAACCCCTTCAGAATCGAGTGCGATGAATGTCATTGGTCGTATATTCGTCACTGTCGGGGAGGGTGCGTAGTAGCTTTTTGCTGCATTTAATCTTACACCGATGGCCGCTAGTGCAGTCGCTATGGCTTGTATCGTGGCGCACAGCTGGGAGCGGGTGTTAGCAAACAGGGCGATATCGTCTGCATAGCAAAGCAGTTGGCATGGTGTGCGACCTAGCGCGGTGAAACCCAAGGCGCCGGCGTTCCTCGCATGTCGAAGTGCAAAATCTACAACTGTTGCCCAGAGGAGAGGAGAAAGGGGGTCACCTTGAGGGGTGCCACTTTCTATCGTGAATTCCGAGGCGGGATCTCCCATAGAGTATGCTGTGCGTATTACTCGTCTGTGTCCGGCGACCATGAATTTGATCCAACGGATGAACGACGTACTGGCGCCGATGGAAGAAAAGGCGGCGGTGAGTGCTGGGTGTTGGACAGTGTCAAATGCCGACGTCGCATCCAAGAAGGCAACATGTAATTGTTCATTGTGTTCGATAGCATATTCGTACATGTCGTTAACTACTTCAATCGGTGCTTCGCATGAGCCACCATGTACGAATCCAAACTGATGATGGTGTAGTAGAGAATGTGTATGAAAGAGAAGTGACAGGCGTCGGGCAACAGTACCAGTGACCAGCTTCGTGATCGGTTCCAACAGAGTGATTGGGCGAAAGCGTTTTGAATCTTTCGGTAGGGGGGCAATGGCGCCAAGTTTCAGNATGGATGGAGATAGGCCAATGAAGATATCGCCTGTCAATTCTAGTATCCATGTTTTGATATCGTCCGGTGCATTAGAGAGATGTTCACGGGTGATACCCATCATCCCGCCNGTGCTAGAGCTCGGCATGAGCATCAATGCTTTATGGAGGTCATCTATGTCAGCGTAGTTGTCCAGACATGCAGCAAAAGATCGGGCAATGGTGCCGTCTGGGTCAGGGGGGGGGCGAAGGGCCTCTGCCATGGGTTTGGCGGATTTGCGGAGGTGTATGGAGATTGCGTCGCATTGATCAGCTATTGGGCGTGCCCAGTCATACCAGTGTGTGTGTAGTTTTGTATTAACTGCGGGAGAGGGGAGTCCCGCACGGAGATTAGTGAGGTCAGGAGTGTGATTTCTCAGAATATGGCATAGGCTGAATGATGAGGATGTGGAGTGTCTGGTCGTGTATTGTTCCAGGTCAAAGCGAAGAATGATGGAACTTGGGATGGCCGAGTATGAAGGGATATGTGAGGGAATAGAGAATCCTATTCGTGTTGCACGTTTTGGGATGGTATCCATGAGGTCCCATGTGTTTAAGGAGTCCCATGGACTTGTTGCAATCTTCCGTATGTCTTGGGCGAGTTGCTCAATTATGTCAGCTTCAGTGTCTGCGCGTTGTTCCGCCTGTGCTGGTGTGATCGGGACATACGAGCTATCGTGGGTGTCTGTAGGCGGGTCAGGCACGATTGGTGCGTGTAACGGGGTATCAGTGTGAACATGCGCGTTTGGTTCTGTTGTGTGTGGGGTCGTATCGGGGTTGGAGTTGTGAGGTCCGGTTGGATCAAAGAGGACTGTTTTCGCTACTTTCGTGAATGGGTATGTTTGGGTCGATGATGAAGATGGTGTTGTTTTGTCACTCGATAGTTTCATAATTTCGTTAGCCATATGTCGGCGAAGGTCCGCGTCACTGCAGTTCCACTGGTATTCATCGTCCGTGGATGTGGAGTTTGGGATCAAGAGCCCGTCAATCATGGTGTTACTACCGCCTGGTCGTAGTGCACCACCTAGGGAGGGGCCCGTTGCTAATCGGGTATTGTCATCAATGGGATGTGTACAGAAGATCCCGTTGACATGGGCGACCCCGGAAGAGATCATGAGACGATTAAGCGCCGGGATGACCGACAGTGCCCATGTTTCCCAGGTACGTTTACTTTCATGTTGTGTCGGATTCGGTTGTGCCGGAGGAATCGGTGTAGTGCCCCACTGGATGGCGTCTTGTCGAATGCGGCGGATTCGTCTGTGAAGGGATGCTGGCTGGGGTGAGGACCACGAAATAGATGTGAGTCTGTGCCAGTGGTGGCATATAGACATGGCTAAACGGACGCGTTCGGGGTCGTTGGACTTTGATGGAAGAGGTTTATCACGATGTTTAGGCTGGTTCACCATGCCGTAGGCTGTACGCAGTCCTTCCGCTAGGCTGGTGTGCCATATAGTAGAAGCTTTTTCGTATTGTTTGATGAAATCAGCTGCATCAAACTCGTCTTTACCAGTGGTCGTTATATGTGAGAGTATCGTGTCTCTCTGTATGTTTATGTGCGCGTGGTCATATCTTGGCTCGTCATATGCCCGAGTGACTGCATCGTGTATATCGGATGTGGTATGTTTACGTCGTAAGTCGAGTATGGTAGCTGCATACGCGAGGGGATGTAGTTCATTCCTGGCGCGAACAAAGATGGCGCGTTGGTTCGCTAGATCGTGTAGTTTCGGGTGGTCACGATGATGTATCAATAGGTCATGATACTCTGCTGATTTTTGAGAATCAAGTCGCCACTTCGTCGGTGTGGCCGGGGGAGGGGAGAAGACGAGGGGCAACGATCCGTCGTTCGGGGATGCTAATGGAGCTCTAAATGTCGCGAAGATCGGTGAGTGGTCGGTGCCGAGTGGACCTGCCGTGTTGCCAATAGAGAATTTGTATTGTTTGGGTCCTCCCATCATGCCGAAAACTGCTGAGTTCGCATACATTACATCTATTCGGGATCTGGAACCGGTTGTGTTATTCCATGTGTAATGACGATCTATTTTGTACTTGTGTCTGTGTAGATCAGTGAACGAAAGTCGTGTCAGGAGATTCGTCAATGCTTTCGCGTCTTCATCATATGGATACATTTTATCAGTTGCGCGATCGATGGAGGACGCGGCCGCGTTATAGTCTCCAACGACAATGATNGGCTTGCCACTATATTCAGCAACCATGTCTGCAGTTGCATCGGCTAATTGATCACGCATCATTTTCTTGTCATCCGATGTGGGCGCGGAAACGCCGTAAACCGCTATAATGACGAGGTGTGTGTCGTTGTGCTGCAGGTGCACAAGAAAAAGTCGACCTGAGCATCGGTGTGTGGTTCGGACAACGCGTTGTCGTAGGGCTGGGCTGATAAGCATCAGGATTCCACCGGTCTGTATTCCACCAATGACCGGGAGACCTTCAACAGGGTCGAAGAGCCGACGAGAGGTTTGCTCGGTCGTGGGGGCACCTTTTACTGATATGCCGCCGGATGATTTGGTGTAAGCTTGGCATTTTTGTATGTCAATCGGGTCGCAATGTGCGTCAACTAAAAAGGCAATGTCTACCAGCCCAGATTTGACCATTGCTGTCCAGGCGGCGAAACGGCAGTCATCGTTCGGGTAACCTGTTTTGTGGTATGGTTTACATGACCCGGTAACATTCTGCATAGCGATAGTGATGTTATCGGAATGGTCCCCCTTTTTCATTTGTTGGAACACCGAGGGTCCATCTCCCGACAGTCCGTTGAGATGTTTGGAGCAGTTTGTTGCTGAGATCTTTCCTACCCAATCGGGGTGAATGCGATCTCGATCCGGCATTTGGGCCGAGAAAGTGTGTATGGAGTCTAGGTCGTCGTCATTANGATCCAGGTCGTCGGTGTACCTGGAGACCCCGAAGATTTGTTCGCCGGCGTGTGCGGTGATGTCATGTTCCGAGAGGGTAATCGCTTCAGATGATGCCGTCATGTGTGTGTACGGTGGGTATGCGTGCGGCTCATACGGAAATGTGACGTCATATGAAAACGCAGTTTTGTGACGTCAGTTGTGTGGGAGGTTTTCAGGGTTGGGTCTACTTGCAGTTTTATGCTGGGCCTATTTGGTTTGTATTTATGAGAGGGCCGGCCGTAGTCAGTGGGGGCCGGCAGGTGTGCTAGCGTCGTCCGAAGGAAAGAAATGGTTTGTTGAGAAAAAGGCCAGTAGAAGAAGGAAAGGTTGGGCCAGCGTATATGCACCAAAATGTTTCTTTTATATTTTNGGATCCGGCCGTAGTCAGTGGGGGCCGGCAGGTGTGCTAGCGTCGTCCGAAGGAAAGAAATGGTCTGTTGAGAGAAAGGCCAGTAGAAGAAGGGAAGGTTGGGCCAGCGTATATGCACCAAAGTGTTTCTTTTATATTTTAGATCCGAGACGCTGACGTTGAAACATAATTCCCCGTGTCCTCTCATGCTATACTCGTTTGTCGCAATCTCGAAACCCTTCCCCCCCAATTGTTTTGTGTCGGTTGTTGATTTATTGTATGCAGGAGAGAGCATACTGTCACGATTCGACGTTTGTGTCATTATGTCGTAACTGTATGAGCACCTCAACGTGGCGGTCGTAATGATATTGCGGAGCATACGTGATGCGTCTCGCCACTCTACTTAAGCTATCCCACATTTGGGTATGTGGGGGATGGTGAAAGGTCGGGAACGTGATGTAAACATCCGCTGCTGCGTCTGCAGATGAGAGAAGGGGTTGTGTGTATCCCCGACGTGCTCGGGCAGTACGAAAAACGATACGGGTGTATGGCACCGTGGTCGCGTCGCGTTGTGATCGAGGACCAATTTCATGTTGTTCATTTACTATCGCTGTGAATACATGTCCTAGATTTTGACAGTCAGAGATTTCTAGTCCATATGACGTGGGGGGGTAGTGAGGACCCCACATGTATTCTTCTAGTATGTGCTGGACGCGAAGGCGATTTATTTGTTTCAGAGTTCGAAGTGATATAGGAAAGGAGTAGACATCAGCAGGTACGCTGGGTGTAGGTGGAGTGGGAGTAATCGGTGGTTGATCCATGTTTCGATGGGGGGAGTNTGGGTGGGGTGCTCCATTGGGGTAGTATCCATTGGCCCAGGGTTGGCCATGTTCGTCGTGTGTTTGAATCGTGTTCGCCCCAGGAACATCAACCCGCCGTGCAGTTTGAAACGTGACGTCTTGTCGTTGTATAATTGCGGGTACCGAGTGCATGATCGTGTCTGTGTGACAGTTGATAGTGTAGAAACGTATTGTGAATGTATCTTGTGATCGAAGGGAAGCGGGTTGTGTGAGGATGCCATATCCACCATCAATTCGATGGTGCGTGCCGGCCATGTCGTCGTATGAATAGAGTCGGTATCGATTGATCAGTGAGGAAAAGTGTGACCTAAAGGACTGTATGTGTCGGCGGACGAACGGAATAGCTAGGATGATCATATTCGTGTCTCGAAGGATATGTGACGAGCGACGATGTATCCACCCGAGCCAGGCTCGAGTCGAGTTGTATTGGATGTGATACGGTACGTGGGTGCCTTCGTGGTGTAATTCTAGGTGAGTGGTGTATGTCGTTTGCAATGTGTGGTCCCACGACTCGTATTCGGGACCAATCATGAAGGATGCCACTTGGTGTACGATCGTGGTAATTGTGTCCATTATGCCGCGAGAGCGGCGACCGGATCTGGTGATCATCTTCTGTGGGTAGATGTGTTTAAAGGGGAGGTCATGGGCGAGGTGCCACAGCGTTGGATCAGTATTTCTACTGGTCTGCGTATATTCATATTTGTATCATTGTCATCTAGAATGTCTTGATGTGTTAGTACTGGTCTATTTTGGTAAGAGAGTAGGAGTTCATCGAAGCGTGTGGGCATGCCGCTGCGTGTGTGTTGTGCGAATGGAAACGTCAGGAAGATATCGGCTTGGTGATCGTCTGTGCGTGTATGACGAGTGTTGTATCCTCGTCTGGCACATGATGTGCGAAGGACGCTATAACCATAGTGGCGTGACAGAAGGGAAGTTGGTGGAGTACTGGCGTATTCGCCAGCCATGACAAAGTGAGTTCGGTTAAAGGTCCGATCGACTATAACAACGATCATTCGTTGACGGTTGTGTGGGAGTTGCGCAATTGGTGTCGCGAATGTGGAACATATGGAATTGAATGCGTGGCTGGGTATGGGTAGCGGGAATGTAAGGGCGGGTGTGCCTTGTGTCATGTAGTGTTCCAATTCCAAGTGAGGGCGACCTGATATGTCGTAATANTGGTGCCATGGCAGTCCCGTTGGGTCCAGAAGGTCCAGGCACGCACTGTGGTGTTGGTTGGGAATGTATTTGGAGTCGAAGGAGACTGATTGTATGATGTCGTTATTAGTGGTTATGGACATGATATTGACTTGGTATCGGTTCGTACCAATTGCGTTAGGTATATAAAGAACGATCATTGTATCATTGATGTGCCAGGATTTGGCGTGTGTGTTGAGCCAGACTCGTAGCAGGCGTATCGATGGTGATGTGTTATAACGGAAGGCTAGGAACCACGTATGTAAATGGGCTAGTATAGTGTATGTGTGTGTGCGTAACCAGTTATGCGTGTATGTGGTCATGTGTGTTGTACCAGGGTATGTGTGAGTGCGTATGAAGGAGGTGTTGCTGTGTGCGTCAAGCAAGAGGCTATCAGCAATTACGAATGGTGTGGTTCTCCGTCGTTGCCAGGCGTGTATGATTCGACCGATGCAGAAGGAGAGTATTCGTTCAGAGATGACGACGTTCCACATTATGGGTTGTATAGGGTGATACATGTCGTGTATATTAGTCCCATGGTTGTAATAGACCATGAATACGGTCAGGAAAAGTTTCTAGGGGACCTATTTGTACCATTATTTCGACCAGGCGGTTAGTACGATTTGTGGGCCAAGGAGTGATACGTGTGGGATTATCAAGAATGTCGGTGTGTAGGTCAGTGTCGTGTGCCGAGTCTTCTGCGTCGACATATGGTTGTGTGGTGAAAGCTTGTAGTGCTTGAAGTAGACTCTGGGGGGGGGTGTCTCCTGGATCATGTCCGGGGAAAGTTATGAAGATATCCGCGAAGTGTCTGTCGTCACGAAGACGTGGCCATCGTGGCCATGTATAGCCGGACCGTGCTAAGGTCGTGTGTATAACTGGTGATCGATGGACAGGTGGGTGGTTGTTGTGTTGTGAGTCACGCATGGTCGGGTGAGGTGGGGAAAAGATAGCATCTCCTGCCAAGAGGATGTATGTGGTATCGTTACTGTGGTCGACGAGTTCTACAATCATGCGATTCTCTGATTGGTTGTCCCATTCATCTTGTGCCACTAGTTGCCGGATGCGGTATGTTTGTCGTTTCGATATATGTATGGAGTATGTGGTAGCCATGTTGTATGGTGCCCATCGCCAGTGGCGACCGTGTGGCCAGCCAGATGGGCAAGGTCTTCCATAATCGTCGTAATGTGCAGACCATTCATTGCCTTCTTCATCTTCGGGAGCTATCCCGATTGGCATGTAGTGGAGGGCTGTGGAGACATTGATGCCACATCGCTGGATCGCATGATCTGAGTCACCTAAGGTCGCGAAATACATGGTGAATCTGTGTCGTTCGGGAACTGAGATGTTAATCGGAGTATTGGTGCGGAGGTTGTACCAACGAGTGTAAAGAAGGGAGACGAACTCGGACACGGAGTGAGTTCGTGTGGTGCTGCATGAGAGTCTGTATCCATGAATCGTATAGACGATGCGTTGTATACGTCGAGGAATCCAGTTGACGACATGGTCTCCGTCGTGTGAGTAGAAGTCTTGTCGCGTGCGCGTGAGGCGTCTTCCGAGATCAAAACATTGTGATAGACGAGGGTTGTGTCGGATATGGTTCCATGCCTCGAACTCTGGTCCAATAGCATATGACATGATGTGGTCGACATTGTCCGAGTTCATCGCGATAAGATTATTAGTCATCGGTNGTCTGATGAGGTTCGTATGGCGGTGGGTCCAGTTGTGTCAACTGGTCATGTATANCATTCCCTATTGCAGGGGGTCTTTGTTGTAATACTAAATCAAAGCCAGACATGTCTCCATCATCTTGTGGGACTTGGGATAAATATCGCATGAGCGTCTGTTGTAGTCGGCGGTCACCATGTGTCCGGAAGGAGAAAAACACATCNGTTGTATGTGTTTGAGTCGCAGTGTCGGTGACCGTGTAACCGTGTCGCGCATCTCGTGTGTGCATAATGTTCGTCAAGTTGTGTTGGTGTTGTTGCTGTTGCGTCGCTATATGTTGAGCGTAAGGAGTNTTAATTGGTACTGTCATNATTTCATCGGCAAGTAGATGTGATGTTAGGCAGTAGTCATTATTGAGGATATCGAAATGTATTCTATANTTGGTATGTTGGAGTCGATTTAGTTCTTGGGTCAGCCTTTGTGTGTGTTGTGCAGACATTGGGATGGAGAACGCGCACGCTGGTGGACAAGTATTGGATAAGAAGGAGGGGGTTCCGTCCATGTTGTATCCCGGGTGCCAAGGGACGTCGTTTGGGTCATTGGGTTCAATGAGTCTGGTTTCCATGAAGTATTCCGGGTCCACGTGACCGTCGTCGTCCGTGAAGTAGTTGAGGTCTAGTACCCCATGCATGTATGGTTCATAAGCAAGAAGGTAGTTCATGCCTGGATGCCAGACGATAACATCGGATATATGCCAGGACCATTCAATGGATGTTAGTACTCGGTCATCAGTTTCATCAGTTATGATAAATCTGGAGGTAAAACGATATGTGCGTAGGGGATAGTGTGGTCGTAGGTGTGTCCAGTGCTCTGCATGGATGCGGCACTTTGTAATGGTGCGGATCATATTGGTACGCGACATGATCGATTGTGGAACCCAGTAGATAATGTCAAGCAGTGTGAGGTGTATGCGCGATATTGTATCATGTAAGTGATTCCGACTACGGGCAAGTTCGGATAATAAGGGTATCTGTTGCCAGTATGGACGTGTCATCCATAGTTTGTAACGTGACATGTCGATGTGCGTTGGTAGGCATCCTGTGCCAAATATTTCATGTAGCATCGGTTCATGGACGTGTCGATTATTGTGGGAATCATGGTGAATCCATTGTAGTGCTGGTATCGGGATAAGGTATAGGACGATGTGTGGAACAATGTCCATGGGTAATTGTGTAGGTCGCATCACGGGTGTGGTTGGACGCATGGTGCGGTCATGTTCGTCTATGTGCATCATACGTTTTGTGGTGGAAGGTCTTGCTGTGCCAGTTGGTCGTGTACTCCGTGTGGTGTTATCGGGGGTCGTTGTTGTATCATTAAATCAAAGCCGTTCATACGTTCGTCGTCGTATGGAATTTGGGCTAAATGTCGCATCAGTGTGCGTTGCAGTCTGCGGTCTCCGTGTGTGCGAAAGGAAAAGAAGACGTCTGCGGTGTGCATGTGAGAAGCAGTGTCTGTGATGGTATATCCTCGTCGGGCGTGGCGTGTGTGCATAATGTTGGTCAAATTAGGCTGTTGTTGTTGTTGTTGTGAAGTTATTTGGTGCATTGTGTTGATTGGTATTGTCATGATCTCGCCAACAAGCAAGTGCGACGTTAGGCAGTAATCGTTATTCAGGATATCAAAGTGTACTTTATGATTGGCGTGTTGGCATCGTCGTAGGCCTTGTGTGAGCCTTTGTGTGTGTTGTGCGGACATTGGAATGGAAAAAGCGCATGCGGGTAAACGAGTTGTGGGTCGGCTGGAGGGGGTGCCATTCGTGCGGTATCCTGGGTGCCAGGGATTACCGTTCTGGTCAAGATTTTCAATGCGTCTGGTGGCCATGAAGTGTTCCGGATTGATTTCGTCACGTGTGTTCGGTTCAGAAATCATCAGATGATTCTCGCCCGCGTACCAGAAGATAACATCAGATATGTGCCAGGACCATTCTAACGATACCAGTACACGGTCACTAAGGTCATCAGATATGATGAATCTAGAGGTGTATGAGTATGTGCGCAAAGGGTAGTGTGGACGTAAGTGCGACCAATGTTCTTCGTGTTTGCGGCATATCTCAATAGTTCGGATGACATTTCTGCGTGATAGCGATGACATCGGAGCCCAGTAGACGATGTTAAGTAGTGCCAGATGTAGTCGTGATATTGTGTCGTGTAGGTGGTTGCGAGAGCGTGCTATGCAGGATGACGGGAGTCTCCCTGGGTTGTATTCGAGCAGGGCGTATACGGCTCCTCTATATCTCGACATATCAATGTGTGTGGGAAGGCATCCGGTGCCAAATATCTCATGTAGCATTGGTGCGCGAACGTATCGACTATAGTGGAAGTCATGTCGGATCCATTGTAGTGCTTGAGGTGGGATGAGGTAGAGTACGACACGAAGAATAATGTCCCGAGGTAGTCTTATGGGTCGCATAATCGACATAAATGGGCGCATGATGCGATCCTGTTGTTCGACGTTCATTGTTCTTGACATGCCCTGACTTGGAAGACGAGTTCCACTTTGCGGTGATTCGGATTCACAGAGTTAATGCCTTCTTCTTGTGTGATTCGACGATTATGTTGTTCGATTTGTCGTTGGGCGTCTTGATGTGAGAGCACCCGCATATTCGAAAAGGATTTCACTGTATCCATGAGATTTTCAGAAGGGTATTGTGATTCACCATACGAGGTGCCTTGTGGGGTGTGGCTACCCGGTGGTGGCACAGGAAAGGTAAGGAAGATGTCTGCATAGTGGTGTTTCGATCGGTTGCCAGATGTCGTGTATCCGGGTCTCGCCAATGGTGTGTGCGCCAAACAGACGCCATTGGTGTGTAGTTTATGCGAATTTGTTCCGCTTACATCAATCCAACGACGATTCGCGGAGAAAATGCATACATCACCCGCAAGCAAGGTGTGTACTGTGCCAGTGGTGTTGTTCACTATTTCGACGAGGATCCGTGTGTATGATGTGTCGGGGGTGGATGTGGCCTCTTCGAATAACATATATTGAATGGCATACGCTTGTGTCCATGTGAGTGGAATAGAGAAGGTACAGGCTGGACGAACATATGGGTACGGGAATGAATGGGGATTATCAGGTAAACATGGGCGACCTTGGGAGTCATAGTGTGATGTCCATGGTGTACCGTCGTGTGCAAGGTGCCGCACTGGGGCCCGTGTACCGGTCCAGGACCTTGTCGAGTCAAACGGTATGACGCATCGTGAGTTGGCATGGTTGTTGTCGTCCAGGGTGGAAATGTGTAGGGAGTGATGAGAGTACTGTCGTGTTGGGTGTCTGAAGGGGTGCTGTTCTCCGGAGAGGGTGCGATCGATCCAAAAGGCTCGGTATACAATGTCTGTCGGGATGGGCCAGGCGATCGGGGGTATACGTGTTGTATTGTATAAGTGAGTGCGTAGGAAAACGAGGAAAGTACTGTGTTGTGTTATGTTGGATCGACTCGTAATGGTGCGATATGCCACGAGGACACGGGCGATGCTTTGGATTCTGTATACAATCCAGTTGCGAGTGGTCGGGGTCGTGTCGTTTTGTAAAAAGTCGTCTGTCGTTCTCGTTAGGGTGTGTCCAGGTGAGAAGTAAGAGAGAATGAGTGGATCGCCGTTGATACGTATCCATAAATCGTATTCTGTGCCAACAAGACACGAAAAGATAGAGTGATGTATGTCATTAGTAAGCCAGATCATGATAAATATCCGAGTGGAAATGCCTTGCGGAAGGCCGTGCGACGTTTGCGTCGTTGAGCAGCGGTAGTGGTATGATTTCGTGGGTCCCATCGAGGGGGGGATGTGAGAAGGACGAATGTGTCTTCATGTGAGTATCCCCACCCACCAGGTCCAGGCGGCCATCTGGTGGCCCGTGCGACAATTTCGCGATCTGTATGTGGTGCAGAGATGGAGTCTATCCAACGCATTATTTTCATGTCTATATTGTCGCGGAGGAGTGCCTCTTGTCCTCCTGGTTTGCGCACATCAGCATGTCCAGTCATTGCATCACGGCATTTTTTATTCATGTTGATGGTCATGATAGACCTCGTGGTGCAGTCTGCGTCGAAGGATATGAGGAGAACTTGGTGCGGTTGGAACCCAAATACGTGCAGTGCATCCATGATGAGTGTTTCTATGTCTCCCTGACATGTGTCATAGTCTGCTATGTATGTTGTGTGTTCTTCTCTAGTGCCAGTAGAGATGATTTGACACCGGTCGATTCCGATGACAAAGATGCCAGTAGTTTGTAGTGCTCTTTTCATGGATCCAGTGCCACTGCCTATGTGTATGGCACAGTATCCGAAAAGGGTCGGAAGGTCTAGTGCACCCGTCATGGACAAAGTATTCATGTATAGGTTGTTGGGGATATAATGAGTCCATCCTTTGCGGAATTCGCGTGTCGAGGAAGGGGGACTGTTATCAGTTTCAAGTTTCCCTGCCGGCGAAATTTTATGATTTCGGGAGCACCCACAATTGTGGCGGGGCGAATCGCCGTTGCACATATGCAATGGTAAGCCCCAGTTGGAAGCAAGGTATGCTTCTTTGAGCCACGTCGTGCCGCCTGAGCAATGGGCGTGTGCTGCACCGCGTGTTACGTGNTGTAGTCCCCAGTGTTTCACCGAGCTTTGGGTANGGCTGTGTCGTTTTCGTCGTTTGTTGCGGAATAGAGTGCTACGGGAGGGGTTCTCGAGCATGACTAGGAGGCGCGGATTCCAGGGGGTGCGTGGCCGTGCAGTGACTGACGGTGGGGTGGTGTTAAGGACTGTGCGATCGTGGTATTGCCAGTCGGCTGTTAGTTGTGCTTCTGTCAGCGTCCCGATCATGAGACCTAAGGCTTTGGCTTGTTCGATGTCATGCGTGTATGTTGGTAGTGGTGATGTGATGAGGTGTCCCGAAGACTGTAGTGATGCAATAATTGCTTTCGTGTTAGCGATACACTGTTTGCGGTCTTGCGGAGAGGAATGATGGTTGTGTTGTCTAGATATGCGAGTAATTTCTATCGGTGTACGGCGGAGAACTGGAGTACGACTCGTACCGTCGAAACCACATTGTTGTGCTTGTGACCAAAATCGTGATACGTGAGGGTTATGGAAAGGAGAGTTGGCATCCTCGGAGAATTGGGAGAGCCATTGTAGCTCCGCTGCTGGGTCGTTGTTTAATAGCATCGCCGACTTTCGTCCGTCGCCACGCGGAATGTATACTCCATGTGCAATAGATCGATTGTCCGGGGATGTCATGTCTGTGTATTTGGCAGTCATGGCTGCTTGCCAGATTTGTTGACGTCCGGAGGGGAGTTGTGACGGGTTTTGGTCCGTTTGTTTGTTCATATGGTGAATGGTTTTGCTCACATGTTTGACGGCGTTAAAAACTTCGTCTTGTTGATATGGGTATGCCGTGTTAGAAGAATTCGAGCGGTACAGTGCTGACATGACCATTTCGGCGAGTTGTAAGTCCTGTGTACTGTGTCCGGATATCTGGGACGCCATGTTGATTTGTTTCTGGTGTGTGTGCATGATATGCATGGATGCCGTGGATCGAGCGCTCAGTTGTGCATTGCTGTTATCGGGCGGAATGATTGGGTCCACCATGGCGCGGATTTGATGGTGTGGGATATCGTCCGAGAATAGGAGTGATTCCAGTGGTTCCCAGTTGACGGTGTACGTGCGTCCTGTCAGCGCGTCTAGGGGGCTGTTCGTGTGGTGTGACAATGATATTCTGGCTGGGTACCACGTGGGGTCGGCGGGGTCCATTCGGGCGAAGACCGGGGTCCCTGGTGGGGGGGGTGAGTGTGGGGGCATTAGAGCCGGGGTTATGGTCGGACCCAGTGCCGTGACGTCATATGTGACGTCATCCTGGGGGTTTNGGGNGGGTTGCTGTGGTGGTGTCCCAACTGGTCGTAACCGAGAGTTTTGTTTTTGGACTGCGCTAACGTCAGGGCCACGGGGGCGTTTTAAGCCACGTTTTTGTGCGTGAGTATTCGTATTATCTGTGGCGGAAGATTGCCGCACGCTCCTCGCTACAGGAGGGGCGCGAGAAGAAGGGAGGGGGTGTGTGTCGCTAGTGTGTGGTGCGCGTGAACTCATGTTGTCCGATTGATGTGTTGTGTGTGTGCACTCTAGTTGTCGGTGGATGTTTGTGTGTCGGCGGCCGATACCGCATCTGCCTCTTTGGCGGAGGAGCTCCCGTCGTTGGACAGGCGCAGGTTGAAGAGTGCGCCGCCAGCACCAGTCATGTCGGCATCCGTGGCGGATGTGGCGGAACGTTTGTCGTCGTCATGTTCTTCTTGTGGTGCGGGNGGGGCCTGTTCTGTTGCCGCAGGTGGGTTCGACGCTGCAGAGTCCGCCGGTGGGGC
>JGI24539J26755_10000742_pt1 | contig 15411 bp, 16 predicted proteins | sample NorSeaMetagenome_2_FD_26755 | JGI IMG/M metagenome (IMG submission 26755) | reverse complement strand
ATCAGAACTATTATTTATCATCAAATTTAGAACTGCAGTACTATCACAACCATTTGAGTTTGTTAGAGTGCAAGATTGTAATGGAGCATCTATATCATAAACTGCTCCATTTATTGTTCCGTCATTTCCATTTGGTGTTTGATCATATGTAATTGTATCAGACCCTTCATCAAAATTCCAATAACCAACTAATCCTGTTTCATTTCCTAATGGTGAACAATTCATGTATTTTTGAATATCTGATTGAGAAAGTGCAATATTCCACACTTGTGGCTCATCAATTTCTCCATCAAGATGACCATGTTGAATTCCTGGAGAAATAATATCTCTAACCCCCATTTTAAATTGGTCATCTTCAGAGTTCAAAATGTTATTATTTATTGATACTACTGAAGTATTTCCTGAAAAATTTAAAACTCCATTAATATAAAGTTTAACACCATTATTGTTAGTTGTACCATCCCAAGTTGCAGCAATATGATAAAAACTATCTAATTGAAGTGAATCAATTGAGCTAAATTGTTCATATATAGAGACTCCATCTGATAAATCAAAAAATACTTTTCCAGATGAATTTATCATTAAAAATGAAGCAGATCTAGCAGGTCCAAAAGTTCCTTCACCTCTACCCATAATTCCAGGGTTTCCAGTAAACTGATTAACTTTTACCCAAGCCATATATGTTAATTCTCCTGAAATTTGAAGTTCAGTTGGATTACCAAAAACTATTTTATTGTCATAACCATCAAAATTTAAAGAATAACTATTTGGATTATTAAAGTTATAGTAATATGTTCCTGTACTGTCATACCAAACTCCATTCCAGAGTAAACTATCACATGATAATAAATTTGTGTAAGAAGTATCATTAGTACAATATATACAACTACTATCTGAAATATTTGCTAAAAAATTATAGTTTAAGGCCAAAGAATCAATACAGCCAGAAATAAAAGTTAATGGACACAAAGGGTAAGGGCAAGATGAGGAGTATGAAGTTACCGAACCATCTGTACAATCAACCCCACCAAAAATCCAATTACTTCCAGAAAAAGTTACTAAACCTGAAGAGTCTTTGTATGCCCAAGAATCTGTATATTCCCAATCAGAACCAGTTCCATCCACATTAATATCACCAAATGTTTCAACAACGGAATCATTAAAAAATAATTCAATTGCATCATCACCATTTTGAGAAATTGAAGATGATGCTTGTATGACATGATCAAATTCAGCATAACAACTATCAAAATAAGAATTCATGTCTGAAATAGATCTTGCTATCAAAATTTCATCTCCAGGCAATACTGAAATAGCTGGAAACTCAAACTCTTCACCGTCAGTACCACCACCATTATTTGCTACACCAACTCCATACAAACTAAGATCTGAGATAGAATCTAAAGCTGTAAAATGAATAGCTTTACCTGTATTCCCCCCAGATGGAAGAGTAAAATCCATTATCCCTTGAAGTATTAATGAAGTGGAATTAGTAGATTGAGATACTAGTAAAAAAGGAAACAGGAAGAGACATAGAAATGAAATAAAATATTTTTTCATGATAATTTAATGTTTATAATATATTTTAGAATGAAATTAAAAGTTATTACGAATAGAAATAATTTCTATTTGTGTTCGTTAAAAATAAAAAAAATATATCAATTATTTATTTTTCTAAGACGCAAATAATCTTTAAAAAGTAAGAGTATTTAGAACTTATATTTTATATATTTTTACACAAAAATTCTTAAATGAAAAAACTATCAATACTAATATTTTTTTCTATACTATTTTCTTGTGACAAGAATGAAGAACTCGTAATCCAATCCGGTAATAATATAAACATTTCAGGAACAGGTTCATTTATTTTTAACCAATATCCTCTAACAGGCAACAAGACAGTTGAAGTTTTCTACCATCTACCACCACAAATATCTAATTCAACTCCGATACTTTTTGTAATTCATGGTGCTGATAGAAATGCATCACAATCAAGAGATGTATTAATAAATGAAGCTAATCAAAAAGGCTTTATAATTATCTCTCCAGAGTTTAACAGCGTATACTTTCCAGGAGGAGACGCTTTTAACCTTGCAAATATTTTTGTTGACGGAGACAATCCAACTCCTCAAACACTTAATAATAAAGAAAACTGGACCACTTCAATTATTGACCCATTATTTGATTTATTTAGCTCAAGTATTGGTAATACAAATCTTAATTACGATTTAATAGGCTTTTCAGCTGGGGGGCAATTTGCCCATAGATTTCTTATTTTCAATCAATCTCAAAAATGTAATAGAATCATTGCAATCTCTTCGGGGTGGTATACAACATTAGACGAAAGTATTAGTTTTCCTTATGGGGTAAAAGATAGTCCATTGGATATTAGTAGTGTAACCAATTTATTATCTAAAGAATTAACAATCCTTATTGGTGAAAACGACAACGATCCTAATGATTCTGGTTTAAGAAGAAATAGTATTGTAGATCAGCAAGGAGTCAATAGATTCACAAGAGCAAATTATTTTTATAATTTAGCTGAAAATAAATCTATAGAAATTGGTTGTTCCTTTAATTGGAGTTTTGCCACTCTTCCAAATGTTGGTCATCAATTAAGCCCTCTCGCTGTTTATGCAACAGAAATTCTTTATTAATGTTAAATAAAAAATATTTTGGTTTATTATTAGGTCCTTTAGTGTTTATACTAATACTTATTTTTGCAGACCCATCTGGGCTCTCACAAGAAGGAAAAGCTATTTTAGCTTCAACAATTTGGATTGCTATTTGGTGGATAACAGAGGCTGCTCCAATTTCAGTCACAGCTTTACTACCAATAATATTGTTTCCATTAACCGGTGGATTAGATTTAAAAACAACTACAGCAGCATTTGGTCATAAGTTTATATTTTTATTTATTGGCGGATTCATATTAGCAATTGCAATTGAAAAATGGAATCTCCACAAAAGAATTGCATTAAACATTATAAGATTAGTAGGGACAAATAAATCTAATATAATTTTAGGCTTCATGATTGCTACAGCCTTTCTTTCTATGTGGATTTCCAATACAGCAACCTCTGTAATGATGCTTCCTGTTGCTTTAGCTATAATAGCACAATTAAAAGATAATCCACAAACACTAGAAAACGAGAATATAACTTTTGGAAAAGCACTTATGCTAGCAATTGCATATAGTGCTTCAATTGGTGGAATGGCTACATTAATTGGTACTCCGCCAAACTTAGTTTTTGCAGGAGTTATAAAAACAAATTATAATATTGAAATTACATTTTTAGAGTGGATGTCTTTTGGATTACCTGTAAGTATTATACTTTTAACCATATGCTGGGCATACTTAACTAAATATGCATTTAAATTTAAAAGCAAAGAATTTTCGTCAGGAAAAGATGAAATAAACAATCAGATTAAATCATTGGGGAAAATATCATATGAAGAAAAAACTGTTTTAATAGTTTTTATATTTACAGCTTTGTTGTGGATTATTCAATCTTTTGTTCTTAAAAAATTAATACCAAATATCGATGATACAATAATTGCAATAATCAGTGCTGTTACACTATTTATTTTACCTACTAGAAATATCAAAAGTACAATCTTAAAATGGGAAGACACCACAAAACTTCCCTGGGGAATATTATTACTTTTTGGTGGTGGTATGGCGCTTGCTAAAGGTTTTGACTCAAGCGGATTAGCAGTATGGATAGGAAATCAATTAACATCACTGGAATCATTCCCATTCATTTTACTTCTTTTTATTCTAATCGCCTCAGTAAATTTCCTTACAGAAATAACATCTAATTTAGCTACAACAGCAATGATACTTCCTGTCTTAGTATCACTATCAACTGTAATAAATATTCATCCTTATTATTTATTAATTGGAGCAACTGTAGCTGCCTCTTGCGCATTTATGCTTCCAGTTGCAACACCCCCTAATGCAGTTGTCTTTGGGTCTAAACTTTTAACAATAAATGATATGGTAAAAAAGGGGTTTTGGATGAATCTAATTTCAATTTTTGTATTAACACTATTAGTCTACTTCTTAGTTCCACTTCTTTGGAACATCTAAATTTTTATTAAATTCTTTATTGATTTATTATAAATATTAAAATTAAAAATTCTGATATTTGTAAAAAAAAATCTTTTGAATAAAGCAATAGTAATAGGAAGTGGTTTTGCAGGCTTAAGCTCAGCAGCATATCTTGCAAAAGCAGGATTAGATGTTACGGTCATTGAAAAAAATGAAGATTTAGGCGGAAGAGCAAGAAAGTTTCAGGCAGCAGGATTTACTTTCGATATGGGTCCTAGCTGGTATTGGATGCCAGAGATTTTTGATAATTTCTTTTCAGATTTCGATTTTAAAACACAAGATTTTTATGATTTAATAAAATTAGATCCTGGCTTTAAAATTGTGTTTAAAGAAAGTACCATGGAGATACCATCTAATTGGGAAGATATATGCTTTTTGTTTGACAAATATGAAGAAAATGGAGCTTTGAAACTTAATAATTTCATGGACGACGCAGAAAAAAAATATAGTATTGGCCTTAGATTTCTATATAATTCTCCTGGTTTATCAATAACTGAACTTTTAAAAAAAGATGTATTATTTAATGCAAATAAGCTTCAACTACTGACTTCATACAGAAAACATATTAGAAAATATTTCTCAAATGAAAAATTAATTAGCCTACTAGAATTTCCTGTTCTTTTTTTAGGCACCTCTGCTAAAAGTGCTCCTGCCCTTTATAGCTTAATGGCTTATTCAGGTATTAAACAAGGAACCTTTTACCCAATTGGAGGTTTTGCAAGAGTTATTGAAAGTATGTCTGAAATATGTAAGCAAATGGGCGTGAAATTTTTCACAAATGAGCAAGTTCAAAAAATAAACATTATCGGAAACAGAGTAACTTCTGTTTCTACAGCTAAACAAAACTTAAAAACTGACTTTGTTGTAGCGGCAGCAGACTATGCTCATGTAGAATCTAAATTGATTGAACCAAAATTTCGAAATTATAGCTTAAGTTATTGGGAAAGTAGAGAATTCTCTCCTTCTGCCTTACTCTTTTATATTGGTATTGATAAAAAACTTAAAAATCTTGAACATCATACTTTATTTTTTGATGAAGANATGGAACAACTTACAACTGAAATATATGAAACAAAAGTGTGGCCTAAAAAGCCTCTATTTTACACTTGCTGCCCTGCCAAAACTGAAGAAAAATTAGCTCCTAAAGGAAAAGAAAATTTATTTATTCTTATACCAATCTCAGCTGGATTAGAAGATACCGAAGAATTAAGAGAAAAATATTTCAGAATAACAATTGAAAGACTTGAGAAGTATTGCCAACAAAAAATAGTTGAAAATATTGAATACAAAAAAAGCTATTGCATTAAAAACTTTGAAGAAGACTATTTCGCATACAAGGGAAATGCTTATGGATTAGCAAATACACTATTGCAAACTGCAAATTTAAAACCAAGAATTCAAAACAGAAAAGTTAAAAACCTATTCTACAGTGGACAATTAACTGTTCCAGGCCCTGGTGTGCCCCCGTCAATAATTTCTGGCCAATTAGTAGCAGAAGAAATAATCAAATCAATAGCTAAAAAATAAATTATGAAAGAAATTTATGATTCAGTTTCTTTAGATTGTAGCAAGCTTGTAACTAAAAAATATAGTACAAGTTTTTCTCTTGGAATATCCATGCTTGATAAAGAAATTCATAACGATATATATGCTATTTATGGTTTTGTTCGACTTGCAGATGAAATAGTTGACAGCTTCCATGATTTTGATAAAAAAGATTTATTACAGAAATTTAGACTTGATACTATACAAGCTATTGAAAGTAAAATAAGTCTTAACCCAATACTTAATAGTTTCCAAAATGTTGTAAATACATACAATTTAGAGTGGGAAAATATTGAGCTATTTCTTGATAGTATGAAACATGACTTAGAGAATAAAAAGCATGATATAGAAAGCTATAAAAAATACATTAAAGGCTCTGCAGAAGCTGTTGGACTAATGTGTTTAAAAGTATTTTGTATTGGCGACCAAAAATCCTATAATCACCTTAAGGAATATGCTTGTACTCTTGGATCTGCATTTCAAAAAATAAATTTTTTAAGAGATTTAAACGCAGATTATAGCGTCTTAAAAAGAGTCTATTTTCCAGACTTAGATATTGAAAAATTTAATGATAAAGAAAAAGCAAAAATTGAAAACGATATCAATAATGAGTTTATAAAAGCACTTGAGGGCATTAAACAACTACCTAAAAATGCTAAGCAGGGTGTCTTTCTAGCCTACTCTTATTATTATACATTATTCAAAAAAATAAAAGCAATTCCCGCTAGTCAAATATTATCAAAAAGAATTAGAGTAAATAATTTTCAAAAATTTGTGATTCTAATAAAGGCTTATTTAAAAATTCAATTCTCTATAGTATGAGGATTGTCATAATACTTTGTTTAATAGCTTTTCAACTTGAAATTAATGCTAAGGATCTACAGTCACTTAGGCAGACATATTTAGATTCATTTAAAAAAGAACAAGTATGTGACTCCATAAAAATAATTCTTGAAAACAAAAAAGAACTTAGTAATATTGAAAATGCTTATTTAGGAGTTTTTCATATGATGAAATGTCGTTTTACCTTAAATCCTATTTCAAAAATATCTTTGTTTTCTATAGGTCGAGATCTTTTAGAGCAGTCTATAAAAAATGATCCTGAAAATTTAGAAATACGATTTTTAAGATATAGTATTCAAAAAAATATCCCAAAAATCTTATTATATAGTCAACATATTAGTACAGATGAAAAGTTTATCTTTGATAAGATTGCTTTAAGTAAAGACAAAGAGCTGAATGATTATATAACATCAACAATCAAAACATTTTAAAATCTAATTAAATGAATATGATATCTATTTTAATTATTGTTTTCACATTTATTTTCATGGAAATATTTGCTTGGTTCACACATAAATATGTTATGCACGGATTTCTCTGGAATCTTCATTTAGATCATCATCAAGTTGATCACGATAAAGTTCTTCAAAAAAACGATTATTTTTTTCTAATATTTGCTATTCCTGGTATTGCTTGTATTATACTAGGATCAACATTTTCTAATGATCTATTTTGGGTAGGCATGGGTATTACTCTTTACGGATTTGCCTACTTTGTTGTGCATGAAATCATAATTCATCAAAGAATTAAAATTTTTAGAAAGCTTAATAATAGATATATTAAAGCAATAAAGTTAGCGCACCATGTTCATCACAAAAACAAAAACAAAGAAGAAGGGGAATCTTTTGGCATGCTATTTGTTGCAAGAAAATTTTTTAAGTAGACTAAATTTTAAAATCTCTTTCTCATTACTCAAAACATTTTTTTTTATCTATACAATGTTTTAGTAGCTTGATTAATGAGTTTTGATATAACCTTTTTCATACTTAATTGAATCCTGTTCAAAAACTTTTTCTATTTCATCATAGTTACTAACTTTTGAATCACTGCAGTTAGAAAAAATAAAAAGTAATATAAGTACAAAAAATATTCTCATTATTTTGTATGAGAAAATTTGATTAAAGTCTCTGCAGAAATAATACTTAGAGTTTTTTCATTGGTTGCCTCTAAAACAACATTTGGAGCGTATCCATTCTCTTGTGCATGCCTCCATCTTGTTGCACATAAACACCATTTATCTCCAACTTTAAGACCTGGAAAACCCCATTCAGGAACAGGAGTTGTCAAGTCGTTTCCATTTAATTTTGAATTATAAAGAAATTCTTCAGTGACAATAACACATACAGTATGTAATCCAGCATCAGATGAGTCAGTATCACAGCATCCATTTCTGAAATATCCTGTTAAGGGCTCTAAACCACATACCTCTAAATTTTCACCAAATATATTTTTATTCACTATAAAATTATTTTCTATTTAACATTATTTTTTCATACGCTTCTTGAACAAGTAAAAATTTCTCGTTGGCTAATTTTACAATATCATCACTTACGCCTTTAAGTCTATCAGGATGAAATTTCATTATCATTTTTCTATGCGCTTTTTTAACTTGTTCATTAGTTGCTGTTTTATCAATTTCTAATAACTTATAATACTTTTCAATTCCGGATATTTCATTTGAAAACATTGCTTCAATAGATTCAAAATCACTACTGTTAATATTTAAATATGATGAAATCTTTCTAATAAGATTAATCTCAAGTGAGTGAACCTCACTATCGCTTGACGCAACACCAAACAGGAAATGAATTATCTGTAATCTTGAAGCGTGATTCACAGATTGGGTTAATTGCAAACAAATAGGTCTAATTTGAGTTGTTAAATCTTGTTTATTAATTTTATTAAAAATCGAAAAATATTTTTTAGATTTTTGATCTCCAAAAGTTCTTAGAAAAAAAGCTCTAACGTATTCTAGTTCAGATTTAACAACTTTACCATCGGCTTTAATAACTAAAGAGGCTAAAATTAATAATGAAACTTCATATGCTTTTTCATTATCATTTTTACCATTGAAAAAATTCTTCCCAATATGATAGCCAATAATAGCACCTATTGGACCTCCAAAGAACCATCCTGCTCCAACTCCTAACCACTTACCTATTGACATATTATTTTTTTAAACAAAAGTATAATTAAAATATTTTATTTTCTCTCAAATGATAGAATTAACACATAATAACTTAAAATACCAAATGAGTATAAAACCGCAGTAATATAAAATATGTGTGAGTACTCAAAACCATAATCAATAAGAAATCTAAAAATTTGTGAACTAAAATACCAGCTACCACTCCAAATAGCAGCCATTATTGCACTCAGCATCTCTTGGTTTTTCTCTCCAACGTAATTCATAGTCAGCTCAGAGGTCATGGGAGCTGCCATGTTCATTAAAGGTGCTCTAAACATGTAACAAGCTAGAGCAATTGGGTAGGCAAGCCAATAATCTTTAAATATTTCAGTTGTTGCAAGCAATATTAATGCCCCAACAGCTAAAGATTGTGTTAAAGTAATACCTATTTTAAATCCAAATCTTTTTTTAATTTCCGGAACAAATAAAGCACTAAAAGCTACTAATATGCTTGTCATTGATCCAATTAAAGCAAAATCAGAGGCCTTCACATCAAAATTATGAAAAAAGAATAAATTAATAAAAGGAATGGTAAGACCAGCTCCAATTGCAATTATAAGAGTAGGTATCACTGCCTTCAAAATTAATAGCCAGTTAAATGAACGTTTATCATTTTTGTTTTTATTTAACTGTACGCTATCCACATTCAACTTAAATAGGTAATAAATACCACAAAAACCCAGACACGAAATCATTATCAAGCTTTGTCCGTCATCAATTTGAAAGATATTACTTAGAAGAAAAATAAGAATACCACTTAAAATCATTCCAAAACTATTAGTTGCAAAACTCATTGAAATTGCGTGAGATTGGTGCTCTGCTAACGTATTTCGCATTATATAAGGTAAAACACTGACTTGAAAGCACGTATAAACTGCTCCCCAGAAAATAAATAAAAATGGCAGAAACTCTTCTTTCTCAAGATTTATAAAAACAACTATTAATATAGCTACAATTGGTACTCCAACACTACCTAAAATAAAAAATGGTTTTAAACTACGACCTTTAATAAAAAACCCTAAAGGAAAGGCAAGTAACATAACAGCTAGAAATCTAAATGAAATAAAATTAGCAATACTTGAATCAGAAAATCCATTAGATGAAAGAAATATATTAAGAATTAAAAAGAATGCACCTCCCACTAATTGAATAAAGAACTGAGCCTTTAAAACATGTACAATATGAGTATCCAACACATCATATTTTCTTAAAACATTTTTAACTTTATTAAACATGAAATCTTATAAAAAAATATTTGATGTTTCTAAGTCTAGATTAGAGAGTAAAACTTTTATTGATTTTCTACCAATATCTCCAAGTGACAAAGAATATTTATTAACGTACAACTTTATATGTGAAGCTATTACATCATCATCAATTTCTTGACAATGAAACTTTGTGTAGCCTAATGAACTACTTGGGTTTTCAAAAGCATATTTAATACTAAGATTTATCAATGAGTTAATTTTTCTTTGCGTGCTTAGATCTAAATCTCTAGAGACCATTATACCACCCAAAGGTAAAGGGAGGGATGTTTTACTAGCCCAAAAATCGCCTAAATCTACTACTTTTTCTAGACCTTTATCATGATAAGTAAATCTATTTTCATGTATTATTAAGCCAGCATCGACATCGTTATTTAGAACCTTTTCTTGAATATCTGAGAATAAATATTCTTTGGTGTTTTTCATTTTAGGATAGGCCATTTTAAATAACATATTTGCCGTTGTATACTTTCCTGGAATTGCAACTACACTATTCTGTTTTATGATTGTAGAAGGATTTTTAATTAATAATGGCCCACAATTTTCTCCTAATGCAGCTCCACTATCTAAAATAATATACTTCTTGTAGCACAAAGAGTAAGCATTAAAACTGAGTTTAGTAATATCATAATCTTGTGTTAAACTTTTCTTATTTAGCTGTTCAACATCATGCATATGAACTTGAAAATTAATGCCACATGTATCAATCTTTTTATTTACTAATGCATCAAAGATAAATGTATCATTTGGGCAAGGTGAAAATGCTAAGCTTAAATTCATAAATTAGAAATAATTTCTCTGGCTATGGAATTTAAATTTTTCACAGCTAATGGTATATCCCAATTTTCTTTATTTCTTTCTTCAATAAAATTTGAAATAGATCTTATTTGTAAGCAGGGTATATTAAACTTTTCACAAACCATCATACAAGCTGCGCCTTCCATTGTTTCAATACCTGGATTGAGTCTTTGTGAAATATTAGAAATACTTTTTTTATTGCCATGAACTGTATTTACGGTGATAGAAGAAACATTTATTAGTGAAGTCCTTGAATTTGCCATGAAAGCATTTTGCGTATTAAATCCCACTTGGTTTAAAGTTAAAAACTCTTCTTTATTTTCAACTCCAAGCTCAGAAAGTGTATCATGAATAACTTCACAAACAGTTCCAACAACAAGGTCTTTCTTAAACGATCCAGCAATTCCTAAATTAATTACGAAGTCAGCACTATTTTTACTTAGATAATTAGTTAACTCATAGGTTGTATTAATCATCCCGACACCACCAATAAGAATGCTACAATCAGTAAAATTTTCTCTTAATATTTCATTTTCTGTAGCAACTAAAATTAGTGTTTTCATTGTGCAAAGATACCAAACAAAAGGTAGTATATTTGCAAAAAAATAATTAAACTCAACATTAAATATTAAACAAATTAGTTATAAAATTGATATTAAATAAAGATTAAAAAATGAGTAAAATCGAAAAAAAATATGAGTGGGTAGGAGATGTAGATTCCTACAAAAAACCAGAAGAAAATAAACATTCGAAAAAATATAACGAGCCAAATAGAAAATATGACTCGGATTATAAACCCACTAAAAAAGATATCGAAACGTTTCCTGATTTACAAAACGGTCCTTCCTCGCTAATTCAAGGTGCTCCTGTTGAAATACAACAAGTAGGTATCCATAATTTTAGATTACCATTAAAATATAAAACTAGAGATAGTGGTAATATAGAATTAGAAACTAAGGTAACTGGAACAGTATCTTTAGAGGCACACAAAAAAGGAATTAATATGTCGCGTATTATGCGATCATTTTATGAATTTAAAGATGACACTTTTAGTATTAATCAATTAGGAAAAGTACTTACGGCGTACAAGAATAAATTAAAAACATTTGATTCTAAAATAGCGCTTAAGTTTTCTTATCCCATTATTAAAAAATCACTTAGGTCAGATAATGAAGGGTACCAATATTATAACGTTACCTTAGAAGGTGATTTAAATAAAAAAGGTGATTTAAAAAAATATATTCATTTTGATTTTGTTTATTCTTCAGCTTGTCCTTGTTCTTATGAATTAGCTGAGTATGCTAGAAAATATAGAAATAAAGCTACAGTATCTCATTCACAAAGATCAGTTGCAAGAATTTCAATTGAATTTGATGATATGTTTTGGATAGAAGAATTACAAGAAATATGTGATAGAGCTCTTAATACAGAAACCCAAGTAGTAGTAAAAAGAGAAGATGAAATGGCGTTTGCAGAATTAAATGGTTCTAATCTTAAATTTGTTGAAGATGCTGCTAGATTATTATACGAACAACTTATTGCAGAGAAGAGAATTAAGGATTTTAGAGTAATATGTTCACATCAAGAATCACTTCACTCACATGATGCTATTTCTGTTCTATTAGCTCCTAATAGTAATTTTTGTGCTGATGTTTCTCATGAAACATGGTCAAGTTTAATTCATATATCTTAATGAAAGTTTTCGTATTTCCTGGACAAGGCGCACAATTTGCAGGAATGGGTAAAGATTTATATTTAAAATCTAAAATTGCTAAAGAATTATTTGAAAGCGCAAATAAAGTATTAGATTTTGATATTACTGATGTAATGTTTGGTAATGATGATGAAGCCTTAAAAAAGACATCAATTACACAGCCAGCAATTTTCCTCCACTCTGTTATAACTGCTAAAGTTATTGGCGAGAAATTCAATCCTGGATCTTTAGCTGGCCACTCACTTGGGGAGTTTTCTGCGCTTGTTGCAGGCGGATTCTTAAAATTTGAAGATGGATTAATTCTTGTTCAAAAAAGAGCACAGGCAATGCAAAAGGCATGTGAAATATCTCCATCTACAATGGCGGCTATAGTAGGACTTGAAAATGAAGTGATAGAAAAAGTATGTAAAGACATAAATGAAATTGTAGTTCCTGCAAACTATAATTGTCCCGGGCAGTTAGTTATTTCTGGAAGTTTTAGTGGAATTGAATTAGCATGTGATAAACTTACACAATTAGGAGCAAGAAGAGCTATTAAGCTACCTGTTGACGGAGCTTTTCATTCGCCAATAATGAAATCTGCACAAGAAGAATTAGAAAATGCCATTAACCAAACAGAATTTAAAAAAGGTATGTGCCCTGTTTACCAAAATGTTAATGCTCAAGCAACAATTCACTTAGAAAAAATTAAAGAAAATCTAATTAAACAGCTGACTGGTCCAGTGATGTGGACACAGACAATGCAAAATATGATTAAAAATGGGCTTACTGAAGTAGTTGAAGTCGGACCAGGAAAAGTATTACAAGGTCTCTTTAAAAAAGTTGACAGAAATATATCTACTTCTAGCGCAGGTTTAGAAATTTGAATTTAACAATGTTTTGCTTTCTAGTAAAAAATGCCACATCTCCTCAGTTTGACACTTCCTGTATAATGATGCATGCCTGATGTTGTGACAATCACTACCTATGAAAGAAACCATCTTATTCTTTATAAGAAGATTTGCATTTACTTTAACCTCTTTCGAATAATAACCTAGTAAAGAAAGTAGATTTAGCTGTAAATAAACACCTCTGTTTACAAAACTTTTATAATCATCTAAATTTAAATATAGATATCTGGCCGGGTGAGCTAATACAACCTTATAGCCTTCTAATTGTAACTTAAAAATAATTTCATCGATATTTTGAGGTTTCTCTAAAAAAGAGAATTCAATAAGAATATATTTATCTCCAAATGTCAGGAAATCTTCTTTACCAATTTTACTTTCAAAATCATAATCAACAAAATATTCCGCTGCCGCTTCAATTTGAACATCAATTTTAAGCCTAGTTAACTCAGCTCGTAATTTTTTTAAACCATCCAGAATTATCTCAGGAGTATTTCGATACAGGTCATTCATTATGTGTGGTGTTGTGATAAATCTAGAGTACCCTAAACTCATTAATTTTTTAATTATCTCAACACTTGATTCAAGATTTTGGGCTCCATCATCTATTCCAGGGATTAGATGAGAATGAATATCTGTCTTTAGACTAGAAAAGTCAACAGGCTCTAAAATTATTTTTTTTCTTCTAAACCAACTAAACATTTTTATAAATATTTTATAATATTCAAGTACAAATATAGACAATTAATGAGTAGCCATAAACGTTTGTTTTATTACTAATAATGTATTTTAGCAATAATTTCAATGATAAAATGCGATTAATTATCTTACTGATATTTCTTACCATGAATACTTTTATGAGTGCTCAGGATAATAAGTTTAGTGCTATTGTTATTGACTATGGTTATCATATACCAAGCGGAGAAATATCAAATACTTTTGGCAACAATTCTTCTGTAGGAATAAATTTTATTAAGGCAAAGTCAAATAATATTTTTTATGGAATAAAGGCAAACTATCTTTTTGGCGAAAATATTAATGATTCATCAGTATTTAATAATATCAGTACAGAGTCAGGATTTGTAATTGATGGTACTGGCTCATTTTCTAACATTATACTTTTAGAGCAAGGCTTTAGTTCACATGCTTATATTGGATACTCATTTCATAATAAAAAAAATACTGATCAAGGTTTATACATATCTTCTGGAATTGGATTCCTACAGCATAAAATTTTTATTGATACAAAAAACCAATATATNCCTCAATTAGATACGCAATATAANAAAGGATATGACCAGCTTACCAANGGCTTAAGCACCCAAATTAATTTAGATTATATTTTCATGGGAAAAAACAGCAACTTACAATTCTATACAGGNGTTGAATATACTCTNGGCTTTACAAAGAATAAAAGAAAATATAGTTTAAGTAATATGCANAATACAAGCGAAAAATTAAGATATGATCAATTATTNGGTTTTAAAATTGGTCTTATTATCCCAATAAGCAGAAAAAATACAGAAGAATTTCATTATTTCTAAATGTCAATAGCTTACAACATAATTATCTCTAGCTATCTTCTATTAATTAAATTACATTCTGTATTTAATTTAAAGTCTAGACAATGGATAGAAGGAAGAAAAAATATTTTTACCAAAATAAAAAATGAGATTAAAAATGATAAAAAAATTGTGTGGTTTCATTGCGCATCGCTAGGGGAATATGAACAAGCAAAAGAATTAATATTTCAGTTTAAAAAGAAAAATAAACTAAAAAAAATTCTTTTAACATTTTTCTCTCCTTCAGGATATAGAAATGTAAATAAAGAAATATTTATAGACTGGATATTCTATCTTCCATTGGATACAAAAAAAAATGCTGAAAGATTTATTGAATTGATTCAGCCAGAAATGGCATTTTTTATTAAATCTGAATTTTGGTTTAATTATATGATAGCTTTAGATAAGAACAAAATTCCTCTATATCATATTTCGTCAATTTTTAATAAAAATCAATTAATACTTAAATTTAAATTTTTCCAAAAATATCTGAAA
>JGI24539J26755_10000740_pt1 | contig 15471 bp, 2 predicted proteins | sample NorSeaMetagenome_2_FD_26755 | JGI IMG/M metagenome (IMG submission 26755) | reverse complement strand
TCACACCGTTAATTCGGCGTGTTGCTGCCCTCATGCATCCCTTTTTTGTCCAGAAGTGGCAACAGATGCGTGTCTTGACCAGAAGGCTGGATTCGTCAGAACGGACCCTGCCAGTGCCTCTCCCGACTCTTGTTTCAGGCACATCCTGTGCTCTGCTAAATGCTCCATGGCCCAGCCCTGTAAATGAGCTGGTGCCATGCTTGACCACGCGACCCTTTTCATCCAATCTGGTGGAGGGCGCTACTGGTGTGTCGCATGCAGCTGCTGCATCTGGCTTGGAGCCGAGGTCCATCTTGGACTCTGCAAGGGCTAGTTCGTAGGCTATATCGTCCTCCCTGCGAACCGCAGGTTTTGGTTGATTAGCATTCCACATGGAGCTACGAGCTTTCTTTCCATGGTCATCTTCATCAGATGATGGAATCTCCCTCTTAGGCTTTGTCTTAATTGACAAATCCTTGGAAGATGAAGACGATGCCTTGATTGGGGACGCCGAAGAAGGTGCCTTAATTGGCAGATCCTTCGCAGTTCGTTCCCACCATTTCAGGCCATCCATCTGCTGTTGCATCATGTCAAGGTACCGGTCGCAGTGTCCGACCCAATGCCTGGCCCCGCATGAGCAACAGTTCATTCGCAGCCGGCGTGAGTCTGTCTGAGTACAGTCACGCATGTAGTGCTGGCCACTACAATTGCTGCAAGGCCACTCCCATACTGGGCAGTGCGCCTGTCTGTGTGGACCCCCACAGGTGAAGCATGCATTAGGCGAAGGCTTGGAAATACGCAGGGCTGTAATTGCCTCTGCTTTTGTATTTCCAGCCTCCGACGCCTCATTCTGCAGCGCCTCCAGGATTTGAGTCTTCTTGCCTGGACGGTCGTACACCCTGATGTTAGACAACAGGTGTTCCGTCAGTGGATGACCCTCCGGCAGGCACTTTTTGATGGAGCCCATCACCTGCTGCTTAATTGCAGCAGATGAGCACAAAATCTCTTTCACATAAGAGATGTGCACGGGAAAGACTGTGAAGAACCATCCGCCTTTTTCAGTCCCATTGTATGTCTCAATGGTAATGCAAGCTGACGGGTACTTGGACCCTGGTGATGGCAGCCGCATTTTCGCCTTTAAGTCAGGACGACTTGGCAGTATGTCTTCACAATTTGGGAGCGGGTCATCGAAGCTGAAGCGCCACAGGACATTGCTCAAATCGCGCCAATCCATGATCGCGCTATTGAAGTGAATTTGTGCCTTTCCTCGATCGTTTAAGTCGATCGAGGAATAGAATCCACCCTGCTTCAGAATGCCGTCTGTGCTGGTCGCCATGGTGTCATGGTTGATGGTGAAGGTTCGATTCCTTGGATGCCAATGGTATCGATCACCCAGGCCAACGTACGCAGGGATTAATTCCCCTTTTGCGTTCCTGCCCTCTCTTTGAGAGGTGCCAGAGATAGCCCTGAACTTCAGTGGATTGTTGTTCGCCGTGAAGTGATCTTTGAATTGTGGTGTTCCTTCGACCTGTAACCTTGGCTTCTCATTAAGCTGAGAGAGCGANAGGACCTCGAAGAACTCCNTGGTCATCTCCACAAAGGCTTGAGCACGANTGCACACAGCTCTTACCAGGNGGTTTCTGGCCGACGACTTAATGTCCTCGACGTTGATCCATCCGTNNNTGTCAGGTATGCATTCGCCTNTCTCCCACCCATGTCGCGCCAAGGTGGTTAATTCCGACCAAAGGCGCTCCATGGTGATTTCCCTCTCAGCATCTAGGATGTTCTTCGGGACGATGCTGTTGTGACATTTGACCAAGAACTCCATCTCGCATTCGGATGGACTGCATGGCATGGTCTCGTTCTCAATGAGAAATGTCGCAGAGTTGTGATGCGATGATCCGCAGATCACACATTTGTTGCGAACTGTACGTTTAGCATTCCACGTACGTTCGTCAGGAGTCTTGGACCTGGTGGCAGGTTTAACCCCTGCACACCACCTGGTACCTCTGTCCCTAACCGGCTCTTGTATAGTGAGGGAACCTACAGAGGTTGATCTCCTGCCAGATGGCTGACCTTCCCTTAATTGGGAGGGTTCAGTCATTTTGTTCGCTCCTCGTGAAGAGCTGCGCCACCCCTTGATTGGCCGTGGTGTATCACTTGAAGCCGATGGCGATTGGACGTTTCGCATCGCCTCATTGCGCTCACTTTCACTATTGAAGCGAAGTATAGTGCCATCAGGTTGCAGCATCTCATCCTTTTTCAAGACATAGGACGAGGTGCGTGATTCCTGGTAGGTTCTTCCAACCGAACCTCTGGGTGACTGAGCAGGACTTTCCCAAAGGTCAGCTTTAATTAGCTTCCTTGGAATAGAAGAGTCTGCATTTGCTGCTGATGATTTGAACCCCTTGTCTTCCTTGGACTCGGACAGAGCCAAAGCAAGTGCGATATCATCTTCAGCTCGCCCAGGGTTGAGTCTCCAGAACTTGTCGCGATCTGGCTGTCCAACAGCCCCAGCGTATGCACTACGCTTTGGAGGCGGCATGGCTGACTCTTCTTCCTTAAGTGGAAGGTTAGAGTTTTTTCTTGAAGGCCTATAAGGTCTTATCAGTGTAGGTCTCCAGTTGGAACCCTTGTTTGTGCCCTTCGAAGACCCTTTGGTAGAACTTGTTGAAGAAGAAACTTCACTTGATGAGGTTTTTGAGTCACTTGAATACCTTTGATACTTGACTTTACGTGACACACATAAACTTGAGGTCCTCTTAAATGAGCTTTGAGCAGAGAGGTCCGAGTCGGAGTCATAGACTGCCTTAAATGGCATTCTGTTCTCAGGCATGTGCAATGGTTTCTTGGGATCTGTAAGAAATCCCATGAGATCCTTAGCTTCTGTAAGTAACTTCACAGGCTTGTAGAATCGTCGTGGCTCAGATCTTTCAACGGAAGCAGACTTCATCTTAAGTGATGACGTCATCTTCTTTGAATCATCGGATTCCGAACTTTCAATGTTGACACCATGAGTCATGTTAGCAACCATCGTCTTAAGAGAATACCGGTCCTCACCAGGTGCTTTGGGCGATCTTCGGCAATCCTTCAGATGGCTGTCCCAGCATTCATAGCATACACATTGATCGCATTTGGAGCACCTGTCATCCCTGACTGAGGGACCCCAACAAATTTGGCATACCGATCTCTTCCATCTTTGTCCATCTTTAATTGATGGATGATTTGGATTTGAACAACCTTGCCATCCAGATCCTTTACTTAGACCCTTAGTCGAATCTGACTTAATTGTCAGACTCGAGGATCCACCAGCCTGATCGTATACTGTTCTCCAGTCACGAGTTCCTTGGTCCTTCGAGGTCTTGGAATCCTTGTGACTGTTAATATACTCTTGAGCTTGCTTCTTGACAGCGTTAAGTGCCGTCTTGACCTTTTTGTCTTCAGGGTATATTGTGGTATCCCAATCATTATACCATGGAGTAGTCTTCTTGTACTTGTAGTTAACGACTGAGTCGTCAAAGGTCATTGAGGGCTTCCAGGTTTCCATTGAGGATTTGGGAGCCTGTTTGTACATATGAGCTGGTTTTGGCACATACGTATAGGTAGGAAAAGCATCATTTCCTTCATCATTTTTTCCAATGCAATTTCCATCCGCAACTTTCCTAGCCTTAATTGGCTTGCTCTTTATTGGGAAAGGTTGAGCAGGTGGTGGTGGAGGTGGCACATGATCTGACAGCTGGATTGGACGTGGTTTGTTTGGAACAAATACAGATGTGGATGACGAAGAAGCTGACTGCTGAGGAACAAATGTAGATGAAGAAGACACTGACTGTTGAGGAACGTCTTGGGAGTGATTATTTTCCAGGGAGGCTGTAATTGCCTTTTGTATATCCTGGTCCTCATCTTCAACTGGTTCATCGTCATCAGAGTCCGACAAGATACCGTACTCCATCTTCTTTTGTTGATCATCATGATCAAGAGCATGATTGAATTGCTTCTGTATTTTATGAATCATCCTTTTGTAATATTTGGTCTTTACATGATCGGGAATGGTTGGATTGTCCATTTTTGCACGGTAGTGCTGTTTCCATTCCTCATCCAAAACATCGTCCGATTCATCGGGGTCGTCAGATTTCTCATCGCCCTTAATTGGGAGTGAGGTTTCCACTTCTCCACCTGCAATTGATGTTTGTGGTTCATATTGGTCCGTATATCCGGTCACTTGAAGGTATTGGCCAATAGACGCGAAGTACGCTACTGCACTGGTGAATTCCTCTGGGTTGCGACACAACATCGGATACGACTTAATTGCCGTTTGTTGCCCGATATTGTAACACCAAGGATAGTAGTAGCACATTGTGTTGCCAGTTGTTGGCATTCCACATTTGACGCACTTCAAATGCCATCCGTACCCGAATCCAACTTCAAATGATCCAAGAGATTGAGCATGCTGTTCAATTGGTGCCGCTTCAACTTGCCCCTGATCATACTGAACCATTAATTGGCTAGTAGGGAAAGCTGTGCCATCAGGGAGTTGTTGTCTTTGAGTTTCCTGATGAACCAATCTCATATGCTTTGCTCTGCATGTGGTGCTGCAAAAGATGTATTGACATTGCACACACATCACCTTGTGCCCGCTTTTATCCTCAGTAATGGAAATAGCGCATTTTGCACAACGCAAACGAGCAAACCGGACTTTGGTTTTCTTTTTTCTAGCACCCTGATCCTTATCAACGGCTTCTTTGAAGAATTCCACTGAAGATCTTTGTTGTTGGTGATCATTTCTGAAACCAATCGGATGTTGATTCATGTATGCACCTTTTTTGTGATCATAGTCATCAGAAGAACAGGGACTTCTCCCCCTCAAATTGGCTTTACTTGCCGAAGCTGGGGAATCAGCTGTAAGCGCCGATTTGGAATCCTGTCCTGTTCCAACCTGGCCAGTTGAATGATCATGCCTAACTTGTGGATGCGTGTCCTCAGGGTTAATTCCCTGAGGTTCAGTCACATTCTGTGGGTATGTGGACCGAATAATTTCACGTAGAAGTCGCGCTGTTTCAGCGTCAGTCTCATCGCGTTTTTTCAGTCGTGCTGTTTCATCCATGTTTGCCCTCATCATTTTCAAGGAGTAATACCCCTCATCGGCATCACTGGCGTACATAACATCATCATGCAGCTCGGATGCGAGAGATGGAGCAAGAGGTGTACACTGATCCAGAGCAAACCAATTTGGGTTTGTTTCTCTATGAACCGCGTACAAATCATCAACATAAGCAACAGCCATTAATACGCTGCTTGCTATGCCATTATCAAGTGGTTCATCATCAGGCATTGCTTTAGCAAAATCCTTGGCCTTAGTGCCTCGGACTTCTGCTTGTTCCCTAGACAAAATGCCGCACAGATCACGAAGCATTGTGAGTCGAGGTGCAGCCAAAGCCTTGGTTAAGCAATCAGCCAGTTCCACTTCCCCAGGGACATGCAGTATGCTGATGAGTCCCAACAATATGGCTTGTACCAACGTTTCTGCCCTAATTTTAAGATGGCGTGTTCGCCAAGAGCAAGGTTGGTTGCTTAAAAGCAACTGGACACAGGGTTTGTTGTCAACAGCTAACCATGTGTGGTATCTCATGAGGTTTAATTCCCCAAGTAAAGCACTAACTGACAACGTACCTGTGAATCCTTCACGAGCTGCCTGCAATTCACTTTCCAGAGTAGAAAAAGATTGCAACTCCTGTTTACTGGAACGCCACGCAACCGGGGCTCCAGCAACGTAAACAAAGAATCCACCGACAGACACGCCACCAGTAGCATCTGGTGCATATGACGCGTCTGAAAAAGAAACAATGGAGTTACTATTGAATTGTTTCTCAAAGGGAGTTATCCCCTCTGATTCAATCAGTGACGCCATGCCTTTAAGTGGCTTGGATCCTGGGTAGTACAACCCATGTTTTGTGGTACCTATCAGATATCTCAGGATGTTTTTTCCAATTCTTTGAGCTCGTTGTGGTTCTATAGTTGCCAGAGAGCAACAGCGACCCACAGCATATACAATGTCTGGTCTCGTTCTTCCAGAACACCAAAGAACTTCGCCAGCGATGGACTGCGCCGCTTTTATTTCTGGGTTCATCGCCTTGGCCGCTGGATCTAATTCACACAGCTCCTTCACATACTTATCTTCCGCGTCCTTAAGTGAACCCGGAGGAAGTATCATCTCGCCATCAGCAAGTGGTACTTTTGTGAGGTTGCCCAGCTCATGACGTTCGCAAATGTCCGCCGTATAAGGGGCTTGATCCAAGAAATACCCACCTGATTCCAGTTTAGCAATACGCATGGCACAGAAGGTAACATCCTGATTATTGTAAGTACATTCACCATCGGAACAAGTCCAAATCTTTTTGACAGCATTAAGTACTGTCTCAGTCACTGCTCGGGTACTTGACACCAAAATGTCATCAACATAGGTAATCAAGAAACCTGCAGTCACAACCCAGAAACAGGTCTACAAGTGTGACGAGAGATTTTCTCATTTCCAGTTTTGGAAGCAACACTGTAACTGGTGTGGCAAGTATCTTCCACATGGAAGGGTCAGTCACAAGCTGTTTGAAGCGGTACATCATTGTACGCGTTGCAACTCGAAGGGGCCTTAATTGGCGATCCCTTTCATCACCCCAAGCACGTGGGGCTTCGCGTAATCCATACAACGCTTTTCTCACTATCCAAATTTCTCCGTATTCAGTGGCACCTGCATCGGCGGCGATTTGAGGAGCCCATACCAGAATTAGGTATTTTAGCTTCAGCCAGGCATTTAAGAATGCCGTGGACACATCAGTTGTGCCTACTTCCCACTGAAGCATTGCAGAAACTCTCAGTCCAGTACGAAGTGATGTAACTTCAATACCTCCGCTGTAGATTTCTGTTTTATCCAGTTGGGGACCAGTATTGAAATTTCCACAAACCACAATACGGGATTTGAACTTTCGAGGTGGCTTGATAGTGAACACCCCTTTTCCAGGGAGGACCTTGGCAGAAGGGTTTTCCTCAAGTAAGGACTGAACCCCTTGAGGTGGAACTCTAACAATGGCCTCCTTGGTTTCCAGAGAACTAAGCTCCGACTTGATAGAATCAATCCACAGCTCCAGCGTTCGTCTGACATCCTTAAGTGGAATAGTCTGTGTAACGAGTACAACTTGGTCAGGATAATTTATGGTATCAGCAAGCTTTTCAATCGGAACATTAGCATTGGTGTTTGAAGCCATTGCCTTTTTAAGGGCAATGTGTTCCTGAAAATCATCAGCCGTCATTGGTTCCATCGGTCCATTTGTCTGATGCCATTGATTCCACGCCTGTGCTTTGCACATAAGCAGAACTTTTCTGATAATGTCCTTTGGGTGTGGAATAAGTTTTTGATCCAAGTGTGGTGACGAAAAGAGCTTGAGCTGTACAGCTAGAACATCCAAGACTTTGACACAGTGCGTTAATTCGCCAACCACCTCAGCAGGTCTTTCAAAGAAGTCCATTGCACAGAAGTGAAGGTGTGCCATATCGTTGGTGTTTTGCCGCGAATCCTGTAAGCGGGTTTGCGGGCTCTTGGTTGAACAACACCCTCTGGCAGCGTTTGTGCCTCAACCATTAAAGGTTGTGGAGACGGCATTTTTTCAACTGACACGAATGTAGTCGCATGCCGTATGGCGTCTGAGTTGGTTATCATAAGGCCTCCTGTACCAGATAGCCTCTCCGATCGTCCCAACCACCGAACCATTTCGGTATTTGGGTAAAAAGCTGATTTTGCTTTTTTCCACTTACGGCTTTTCACCACCAACTCTTGTCCCAACAGGAATTGGTCCGTTAAATCGGGTTTGACAATTCCTCTTCCCAATGCTTCAGAGTGACGTCTTATGTAGTGCATTCTCACATAGTTGAGGGCATACGGCCACAGCCAATGTTTAAGACCAGAGGCTAACAGATTTGTTGTCACCTTGTTCTTATATACTCCAATGACTGCCTCTGCAAGACCATTAGACTGTGGATCATCTCCTGCTGTATACGACTGCCAGATGCCTTGAGTTCGAAGCCATCGTCGTGTTTCGTAAGACAGAAACTCACGTGCTTCATCAGAGTGTATACGCTTTATTGTACCACCTGCACGTCGTATTAAGTCAACGAAATACATTATACCATCCAACGCGTCGCTTTTATTTGCTAGCGCTATAGCCATAGGCCAGACGGCCTGAGTTGAAACACAGCCATTGAGTTCCTGTATTTCAATTTGTTCAAGAACATCTTTGACCTGCTGGTCTTCTGGTGTTTTTGCGCCAGCAGCCATTTTCAGAACAGGTACCCATGGGTCTGTTTTTTCAAGCTTGACGGGACCACTGTTGACAAATTCATCCTTCAGTGACTTAAGTGCCACAACGTCTCCAAAGAGTTCTTCTTCCAAATTCACAGATCCAACTTCACTCAGAGGTTCTTCCCCCAATAGATCTGCAAGCTCAGGATCCAAACCTATGTCAATAGGTTCCTTTGACTTATCAGAAACCTCTGGCACTTCAGGAGCTTCTTTGGATTTGTCACTGGGTCTTCTGGACGGTTTTGAAGGCTTAACTGCCTTCACATGGTTTTTCCATCTCCCTTTTTTCGGTTCTTCCATGGGTTCAAACTTGAACGTTGAATCCGGGAGTGGTCTTTCTTCTTGTGGAACTTCGTCCCCAAGATCCTTTCGAGGGCGATATCGATAAGCACCACATAGAACATACTTCATTTTTAGTGGGGCTCCTGGGCCGATTAATTCCCACCCAGGAATGAAAGGTCCAGTAGTGTCAATCGCTAGGCAATTGGATTCTCTGGCTTCCTCAGCCACCCTTGCATGCCTACGGGTTCTTAAAGCCCCGCGGACGCAATGCTCGCATCGTCGATTATATAATAGGTGACCGTCTCGACAGTGCTCGTACCAAATGATTTCCCCATTCTGAATCTTTAATGGATCCAGAGGCGGAACGTACGGGACAATTTGAAGATTTTTAGGATCCCGTTCTGGCAATGCAGCAGGCTGGTCATTGGGTTCTCCCCCTGACCAAGGTAGATCTGCATAGAAACCCTTTGGCTTTGATTTATCCTTAATTCTTGCCCGAAACGCATTTGCCTGATATCTTGATTCTGGCATGCCATCCGGAGATTCTTCAGACTTTAATAGTCCGACATCTCGTATGAGCTTCCCACCCTTGTCGAATGTCTCTATATATCTGATAGAATTCCAAAGGTGAGCTTCACTGTCCGGGAGAGTAACATAGCGTTTTTGCCATTCCAACGGTCTCATATATTTGACACGGTTGTTCTCATCAATGAAATGGACTGTGATTTCTTTTGGTCCTCCAGGAATTGTTGTATACAACTTGGAGTGAAGATGCTTGGCAACCCATTCTGTCTGAACATCCAAGTATCTGCATTCTTCCACCCTAGAGGTTAATTCCCCCAAGGCGATAGCGACAATCTTTCTGAATCCAGGGGCCCATCGGGCGAGCCATTCGGATTTAAGATCCTTGAATCTATTGAACTTACCATAAGCTCGAATGCCATCTAATTTGACATTCATATTGCTCCAGAAAGTTGTGCTTTTCTGGGTTGCATGACCCAGTGCGCCTTGGTCAAAGGATTCTACCATTCCACCTAGTAGATTATGGCATCTCTTGAAAACTTCAGAGATCCAAAAGGAACAACACGGCGTAGCAGCTTCCTCAATAGTAAGCCATCTACTTTTCTTGACAGGGTCTCTTTCAGGATCTTCAGGGTGTTCAATCCCAAATTTCACCTTGTGACCCAAGGACTCTCCAATTAACAGGAGAATAAGAACCCTGAGAATCAAGTTTGACTCCTTGTCCAGGTTCGGTTGGTCTGAAGGGTTTAATGCCCTCCAAGGATCAACTCGTGATCTCTTTGGTGGTGGAAACCCCTCTCTTTTTCTATGAAGAAGGATGCTCCATGACTTACAGTTGGGTCCTGCAAGCAGACCTATAATTCGGCCATCGTGCATGGAGTGTAGAAGGACATTCCACAGATTTCCAAAGATGTCATGGGAAGAGCCTCTTTTGATATCAAAAGCGAATACTCTATCAGCCATTGAAGGATACATCGCCTTAAGCTCCTCGCCAAGAGAATAACCATCGAGTTCACCATCGTATAGAATCACAATGGACCCTTTGGGTAGCAATTTCGAAGGTCTTTCATCACTGATCCCTTGCATCATGAGCTTAAGTGCTGACTGAGGGACCGAGGCAAACGTTTTGCCTTTCAGGAGCTCCTCAGTTAAATCTTTGGCGGAGGCTCCTGACAAGATTTCGCATTTAGCCGACCTGACTGCAGCCTGGCATTTCCTGAAGGAAGCATAGCCGGGGTCACCAGGAACGATTCGATTGGTTGGTGCGAATGTCTTGTATAACGTTCTGTACCCTGTTTGGAATTCAGGGTCTTCAGAGGTCAAGATGGCTTTAATAGCCAAGGTTTTTAGGGCCTTGAGGGTATCATGGTCAGCATTAATTTGCTCACCAGTATCTAGATCACCGTCAGGCTCCCCCTTGTCCCCTGGACTTTGATCCTCATCATTGCTAGACTCGGCATCATCCTTTGATTCAACAGGAAGGAATTCGAATTGAATTGCAACAGAGGACACATCCTCTCCCTCCGGGATGGGTATACCGATCTTCAATGGGTCAACGTCAATCTTATCAGAGAAGATATGTTCATTGTTTGCATTAAAGGCAAACATTTTGATCGTTGAATGTCGACTTCTTGTAGGAGGACCAGCGATACGCAAAGATGTGTCTACACCTAATGAGGCGAAGATTTCTGACCCATCACCCATATTTGGTATCAATGTTTGGCACGCTTTAAGTGCGTCCAAGCACTGGGGTGAGACATGTAAGTCCCAATTTCCACGTGAGCTGCAAAACCTCCAAGTTGGTGTCTCAATTTTGCTCTCGCAGACAGCTAACTGAAAAAGTCTTGTGAGCGAATTTTCTTTTCCTACCAGTGGTGAACTGGTGTCAAAGCCAAGTTCGCGTTTGACCTCTAGAAGTGCATTAAGTTGCATCTTATGCTGAGGGATTCTGCTTGGGTCAGCTACATGAGAAAAATATTCTTTGAGAGAATACATCTCATGCATAGTCGCAACCCTTTGGAAACATGCAATCACATTGTCGCATTTTTCTTCCACAAAGTTTTCTTCGACGTCAATTTCGCAAGCCGTTAATTCGACTGCTGAGTTCACTTCGTGTGTGTCAAGCTCAAGGTCATCTTTGTTTAGAGCCCTCTGCTTTTGCGAATTTTGAGTATCACCTTGCGCGCTACCAAGTGCTTTTGCGGTCTGTGTTTTTACCGGCATGGTTGAATAAGTCAAGGACTTAAGTGTCCTCGGCTTTTTCTTCTTTCTCTTAGAATGTACGAAAGATACGCTTGCGTTGCCTTCATTTCCGTTGTCAACAGGGACTATCTCAACTGACCTTACCATTGTCCCAAACGGAGACATGGTAACAATTCGTCTTACCTCAGGCCATCTGAGGGCCTTTTCCTGAGGTAGTGGTTGGAAGTGTGTTGCGGCTAGGTCCAAGCGCTGAGCTAGGTTAATTCCTGCTTCATTCATAAAGAAAGTAGCCGTGTCACAAGGTGTGAGCATTTTGCCGAATAGCAAACTCAAATCATCTGATGCCATTTGTAGATAAATTGCATCTTTGTCGTCGCATTTTTGCTGATCAAAGATCTTGAGGGGGGTTAATTCCCCTCCACAAGATGAGCATCTCAGTTGATCCTGATCAGTATCATCCTTGAACGCGTGACACTTGGAGCAGACAAATACTTGAATGCCCATAGTTGCTCCGAGTACATGTTCATCTACTCGAGCTTCGGCTGCAACATGATCTTCATACATTTGTATAAAGTCGTCAACCATGTACTCTCTTTCCACGATGTACTCCGTTTCGTTCAACGTGGTTTCTTCAATTGCAGTTGGAATGAAAACCCCATTAATGAAGGTTCCATCTTCCAAAGGTGGAAGTTCCAACTCATCTTCATTGCATGCTTCATCTGAAACCTTAATCGGTTCCTCTTTGGAGACTGCAATGACGACAGATTCATTCATGGGAGTTGTTTTGCGAGTTTTCCCAACCTGAATCCAATCTTCTTTGTCCATGGCAGTTCTTAATTGGACTTCCGCAGGATCACTGATTGGAGGGCAGATGCCGACAATTCCACCCGGATACTTAAGCGTATGGGCGCACTCACCAGTCTTATGGTAGTGTATGACAGCCATCTCCAGCTCCCAGATGAGAGACTCACCAATCTCTGCATCTATGTGCGGGAGAGCAGATACTCTCACCGTCGGTATGTTGCCGACTGTGGGGTGCCAAAAAATGATTTGACCACCTCCAAAACCGACAAAGACTCCACAGAAGAAGTCTGCTTTAGGGGGTGGGTACAGGGATTGAGCTTCAGCAGGTATGCTGATAGTCTCTCCTTCTGTAATCCCCATTTCGGCNACTTCACCATCAGCGAGGGTAACCGGCACCCTACGGACGATTAAATCATCTCGACGATGAATGGCAGCATTGTTGGCCCCAGAATCTAACAACGTGAGCTTCTTGGGTTTCTGAGCACCAAGCTTAAGAGCATGGTCCTCATCTGTTTGTAAGTACTGCTTCATGTCCTCTGACGTGATNTGCGGCAATTTAATTTCCGCATTTGGATCATGNTAGTAGGCCATCATTTTCATCGAGTTGACATCTTTGTTGTGGGCTTTGAAGTATTCNTGCATCTGATTTTGCAAGAGCTTACCTCNGACCGAGTTGTCTCCCTGAATGAACTTTAANGCCGAGCTAGGGTTTGCCTTGCCGTCAGTTAATTCTTCAGGCTGTTCGGCTACAGCTGCTGCTGCTTTCGGGCCTCCTGGCTGACCTTTGGGCTTTCCGCCCTTAGGTTTTCCGCCTTTTGGATTGCCCTTTCCTCCAGCGTCGCCCTTAATTGGGTTGGCTTGGAATTTTGGTGTTGTGCACTCTTGGACTCGGTGCTTGTTGGAGCCACACCGAAAACACTTTCCCTCAGTTGCTGCAGGGTTCCTATGGTAAAAATGGCATGTGCCACCATGAGGACACCCTTCTGGGGTCTCGAAGTTTGAACAAGGCTTAGCCTTTTCAGGCTGCCTTGTATCCTTCCCCTTGCCCTTAATTGGGCCAGAAGAATACAGAGAGCACAATCTCTTCATCTCGCGAGAGTAATGCTTCTGCGTTTGTGTATCTGCAGTTTCAGCTGACGTGTTGGTTCCTGGTATGATTAGCGCAGACAACCGTGGTGCTGGGTGTTGCTGTGGAGGAGGTGGGTATTGCTTAGGCGCATCTTTACCACCCTTATCTCCTTTGTCACCCTTTTTGCCTAGGCCTTTGGGACCATCAGGCTTGCTGCCTGGTGTATGACCCCTAGGACCTGGTGTCGCAACCTTCTTGTCGTCGATGTGCTGGTTGCAGAATACTGAGTACATTGATCTTAATTGATCAATCTTCTCATAAGTTGGATTATCAGTGATATCCAGATGGATTCTCACTTCAGTGACCTTCCAACGAAATTCCTCACGTAGGGTCATGACTCGTTCGACCATGCTTTCAACAGCTGGCCACGCGGTGTTAGGATTCGGTAATGGTTGTTTAAGTTCAAGCAACCGATCCTTGCACATTTCCCACTTTTCCATTAAGTGGAAAGCCGCTCTGTAAGTGAGCGGGAATACCATCTTACCAGTGTCCGCATTGACTGGTACAGGATGCTCGAGGAACTCCAGCAGTTTGCGGATTTCCTCTTGCGAGCCTGGTGCCACCCTGATCATTAATTGGAACAGGGTGTTCTCGACATCAACGATGTTCTTCATTAACATGTGATCGCTAATGTCTTTATCGATGGCATCTCTTACCAAACCGAGGATGTAATCCTTAGTCATCGAATAAGCCGTGTCATCCATGATTTCTGGACGCACGTTGGCTTTTGAGAGCTGTGGGGTAACCAAATACAGCTTGTAAGCAGCCTTGGCTACTTTTGTGATGGCATCCCACAAAGTTCTTGCAATTTTAGATAGCTTGTTCACCTTAAGTGATGAATCACGCATCCACAAGAGAAACTTCATGCCCCGCGTGTGTGGATCCGATATATCAAGTTTTGACAGCTTGAAAGTCTTGTCAACGATAACATCGCATCCTGGTATTTTGGCCATGGCAGCCAGATCCCTACATACCACGGATGGTGTTTGGGACCAGGTCACCGAGTTTCTATCATCTTCTTGGTTAATTCCTTCGAAGGGAAACTCGCCATAAAATCCTTGTTGAGCATCATTCCATTGCCTTGTCCATTCGGCAACGAGCTCAGGAGGAGGCCCATTTTGTGGGCCTGTTTCAGGAATAGACTCAAACGTCCTTCCTGCATTTTGTGCACCTTGTGCACTGGGCGCGCCTTGCCATGAATTGGCATTTGGAGGCTTACCAGGTGGGGCAGGTAGTGGTGGGTATACTTCATTGTATTGTCTTTTTTCCTCATCCACTTCCCTTTCCCTTTCACCTTTAAGTGGTGAGTTAGGTGGGGATTGGCTCTGTAGCTGCTTGCTCATTAATTGCAGCATTGGAAGCATTTCTCCCACTGATCTTTCAATCACGTTAATTCGTTGATTGAAATTTGTAATGCCTCCATCAGCCTGCTTCTCCAAACCCAATTTAGGGTTTGGGCTCATAACCTCCTTGACTGAAGATTCCACTTGGCCCTTCACTCCAAGGGTTCCAGGTAACTTGGGTGATATACCAAGGGGAGCTTCTACAGTATCCAAACTCTTCATGCTAGATTCCCCATCCTCCTTAAGAGGGTCAGATGGGAGCACAGGGTATTGGGCAGGATCCGCAGGACTTGCTGTGTTGGAATCATTGCTGCTACCTGGAGATCCCTTAATTGGGATTCCAGGGTTTGAACTGTCTGGAAGAAGTTCTTCACCACCAGACTCTGACATGGCTTCCATAGGGGATCCCAGGGGAAGCAGTCTTTTTGCTTTGCTTGATGCTGAGAATACACTCAGGTACAAAAGGGGCTGCAGACATTATTTGTTGCAGCACTTCAATGACTATGATCATGCCAACCTCATGCTTAACTGCAAAGGAATCTCAAGCAAGTCAGGGAGTCAATCAAGTCAACTGTATGTTGACTTTCCACTAGTCTACTTTACAGTAGTATGAGCCAAGAGCGTTACACACTCCCCCTCATTCCTGTATTAGAAATTAAGGGAATGACAAAACAGTAAGCTCTTATCTGTGCTGGCTCAAACCCCTTATGCATGCTAATGCATGCTTTACATAATTTTGATCTCTCTGAGATCCGATCTCTTAATTGAGATCACTGAAATTCTTCGAAGCTGGAGGCTGCCTGAAAGTGGTTGTACCAATCCTGGTTAGCTCCAAATGAACGCTCAGCCATTGTGGCTGTTTG
>JGI24539J26755_10000735_pt1 | contig 15523 bp, 15 predicted proteins | sample NorSeaMetagenome_2_FD_26755 | JGI IMG/M metagenome (IMG submission 26755) | reverse complement strand
AATTTATTTTTTGTATTATTTTTAATCACTACTGCAAAAATAGAATAAAAAATAATATTTATAAGAAATTTTCAATTTGATTATTAACTTAGCTTATATTTTATTTAAAAAATATGTGGATTTTAAAAACAGGAATTTTTTTATGCGGATTGTCAGTTATTATTGGTGCATTTGGCGCTCATTCTCTTGAAAATATAATTGGAGATAAAATAGAAACTTTTAAAACAGCAGTCCAATACCAAATCTTTCATGCAATAGGATTAATCTTAGTTGGATTAATAGCTAAAATATTTAGTTTAGAATTGAATACTGTAGCATATTTATTCTTTTCAGGTATTATATTATTTTCTGGATCATTATATTTAATATCTATATATAAATATTCATTTTTAGGAATAATTACTCCAATTGGTGGATTATGTTTTATTATCGGATGGGCGATATTATTCTTCAAACTTAATAATGAGTATCTATAGAAATTTTAAATCAAGCATTATTAATAATAAGTTTTATAAATAATAAAAATCTACATCTCATCATAGTCAACAACTAAATTTTTAGATGTTGGATGTGCTTGACATGTTAGAATATATCCTTCTTCAACATCATCTTCTGCTAAAGAATAGTTAATATCCATTGATGCAGAACCCTCCATTATTTTTGCTTTACAAACTGAACAAACACCCCCTTTGCATGAAAAAGGAACATCTGCTCCTGCCTCAAGTGCTGCATCTAAAATTGTAAGTCCATCTTCTGATAACTCAAAATCAAAATCATCTCCATCAACTGAAACTGTAACATGAGATTTAATAATTTTAGCTTTTGAAATAATCTCTTTTTTTGATTCAACTGGAGAAGAGAATAATTCATATAAAATTTTCTTATCATTAATTCCAAACAAATCAAGGAATTTACTGACAGATTTAATCATATTTCCAGGTCCACATATATAAAAGGAATCTGCATTTTTAAAATTAGAATTTGAATCAAATAATTTTTTTAAAGAAACCTCATCTAACCTACCATTAATAGTGCCTAAAATATTTTCTCTAGAATAAGCATTAAATATTGAAAATCTTTCTTTGTACTTTAATCCAAAATTCTTTAGCTCATTAGAAAACATTGTTGATGATATTGACTTATTTCCATAAATTAATACGAAAGAGCTTTCAGGCTCAGATATAAGAACATTTCTAATCATTGATAATATTGGGGTAATACCACTGCCTGAACAAATACCAATATATTGATTAGTATTACTAGATTTGACTTTAAGAGCAAAACTTCCAATAGGAGGCATAATATTTAAAACATCTCCTTCTTTTAACTCTTTAACTAAATAAGAAGACATAAGACCATTTTCTACTAACTTAACTCCAATTTCAATTCCTTGACCTGGACAAGATGAAATAGAATAAGAACGTCTAATCTCTTCACCATTAATTTTATGGCTTATCGTAATATACTGTCCAGATATAAACTTGAAAGTATTAGGATTGCAAGCACTAATGTCAAATTTTACACAAACTGAATCATCAGTAAGATGAGTAATAGACTGAACAGGAATAGAATAAAATTTACTCATTATTATTTTTTTTGCAAATTTATAATTTTGAAACTTAAATTAATTTTAATTGAGATAAAATTAAATTGTAAACTAATATATTTTCAATAAATTTGAAAAAGTAAAAAACAATAAATATGAATGAAGCAATCTTCCAAAAAAAAATAGATGCTGAGCAAAAAATTGAGCCCAAAGATTGGATGCCAGATGGATATCGCAAACATTTAATTAGACAAATTTCTCAACACGCGCACTCAGAAATAATTGGCATGCAGCCTGAAGGAAATTGGATTTCTAGAGCTCCTTCTTTAAGAGCAAAGATGATTTTACTTGCTAAGGTTCAAGATGAGGCTGGTCATGGATTATATTTATATAGCGCATGTGAAACTCTTGGTATTTCTCGAGAAGAATTAAATGAGCAATTACACCAAGGTAAAGCAAAATACTCAAGTATATTTAATTACCCTACATTAACATGGGCTGATATGGGAGCAATTGGATGGTTAGTTGATGGAGCTGCTATTGTAAATCAAGTATCCTTACAAAAAACATCATATGGACCTTACTCAAGAGGAATGGTGAAAATATGTAAAGAAGAAAGCTTTCATCAAAGGCAAGGTTATGAGATTATGGCTGAAATGGCTAAAGGTACTTCAGAGCAAAAAGAAATGGCTCAAGATGCATTAAATAGGTTTTGGTGGCCATCAATTATGATGTTTGGACCTAACGATTCAGATTCTCCAAGAACAGGAAATGCAATGAAATGGAAAATTAAAAGAAAAACTAATGATGAACTTAGACAAGATTTCATTAATAAAACAGTTAGCCAAGCGGAATTAATTGGCCTTAAAATTCCTGATCCTGATTTAAAATGGAATGAAGAAAGAGGATCATATGATTTTGGGGAAATGGATTGGGATGAATTTTGGAGTGTTGTTGAAGGAAATGGCCCTTGTAATGAACAAAGATTAAATCATCATATAAAAGCTCATAAAAATGGAGCTTGGGTAAGAGAAGCAGCAAAAGCATATTCTCAAAAACATAATAATTAAATTATGAGCAAAGATACATCAACAGTATGGGAAGTATTTATTCAAAGTAAGAATGGTTTAGCCCATAAACATTTCGGCAATGTACACGCTGAAGATAAAGAAATGGCACTTCAAAATGCTAGAGATTTATATACTAGAAGGAACGAAGGCTCATGTATTTGGGTTGTAAAATCTGAATACATTGTTTCTTCGGTACCAGAAGATGAAGATTCATTTTTTGATCCTTCAAATGACAAAGTTTACAGACATCCAACCTTTTATAAAATGCCTGATGGGTCAAAACATATTTAAATGCAAGATCTAGAAAAATATACACTTAGAATAGCTGATACATCATTAATTCTTGGACAAAGATTATCAGAGTGGTGTTCCAATGGCCCAACTCTCGAAGAAGATATAGCTCTTTCTAATATTTCGTTAGATCTTTTTGGACAAGCAAATGGATTACTGGAATATGTTTCAAAATTAAATGGTGTAAAAAGTGCAGATGAAATTGCATTTAAAAGAAATGAAAGACAATTTTATAATCTCCAAATATGCGAACAAGACAACGGTCATTTTGGTGATACTATAATAAGACAATTTCTGTGTGATTCGTACTTTAAGCTATTTTATTTATCTCTTGCTGATAGTAAAGACGAAACACTATCTGCTATAGCACATAAATCACTTAAAGAAGTAGAATATCATTTAAGACACTCCAGTAATTGGGTTATAAGATTAGGAGATGGAACAAAAGAAAGTAATGATAAAATTCAACAGTCATTAAATCAAATATGGAAATATACTGGTGAATTCTTTGAGATGGATGAACTAGACAATAAAATGCTAGAAAAAAAAATTGGAGTCGATAATATTAATCTTAAAGTGAAGTGGGATATAATTATTAATAAAACTTTAAATCAAGCTAAATTAGCTAGACCTGAAGATGGTTATATGATGAGTGGAAGTAAAAAAGGTCTTCACACTGAATTCCTTGGAAAATTACTTGCACAAATGCAATATCTACCAAGAGCATATCCNAATGCAAAGTGGTAAAATAGAAGAAATATGGACACTATTAGGTTCTGTTCCAGATCCTGAAATACCTGTAATATCTGTTGTTGAACTTGGCGTTATTAGAGATGTGAAATTTATTGATAATGAATATATAATTTCAGTCACACCAACTTATTCAGGCTGTCCGGCTGTCAAAACATTTCAAGATGATATAAAAATTCAACTTAAAAAAAATAACATACCAAACTTTAAAATTGAAATTGTATATAAACCTGCCTGGACAACAGAATGGATGAGTAAAGCAACAAAAGATAAACTTATGAAGTACGGCATTTCTCCTCCTGAAAAATATGCACAATGCCCCCAATGCAGTTCAAGAAATATTGAATTAATAAGTGAGTTTGGAGCAACTGCATGTAAATCTCTGTACAAATGTTCTGATTGTTTAGAACCTTTCGAACATTTTAAATGTATATAATAAGAATATCATCCTCATTTATTATTTTTACTATATAATATACTTAAAAAATGATCCTATTTGAAATAAAAGACCAGGTTGCAATTATAACTCTTAATAGACCTGAAAAATACCATGCTTTTATTAGAGAAATGGCACTTGAGTTACAAAAAAAGCTTGATTTATGTAATTCAGATAATAATATTAGAGCTATAATTTTAACTTCTAGTGGTAAAGCTTTTTGTGCAGGACAAGACTTGGTTGAAGTTACTGAAGACAATGGACTTTATCTTACACAAATAGTTGAAGAACACTTCAATCCTATAATAAGAAAAATAAGATCAATCGAGAAGCCAATAATTGCTGCTGTTAATGGTGTAGCAGCCGGTGCTGGAGCATCAATTGCCTTAAGCTGTGATATTGTTGTAGCTAAAGAAAGTGCAGTCTTTGTTCAAGCATTTAGTAAAATAGGCTTAATTCCAGATAGTGGTGGAACATTTTTCTTACCAAGACTAATTGGAATGCAGAGAGCAACAGCTTTAATGATGACTGGGGATCCTATAACAGCAATAGATGCTCAAAATATTGGTATGATTTATAAAACTTTTAAAGATAATGAATTTGAAAAATTATCATTTAGTCTAGCCCTGAAGCTTGCTAGAATGCCAACACAAGCTCTTGGATTAACAAAAAAACTTTTAAATAAATCACTAAATAATGATTTAGAAACACAACTTGAAGAAGAAAAAATCTATCAGAAATTAGCTGGAGAAACTAATGATTACAAAGAAGGAGTAGCTTCATTTTTAGAAAAAAGAAAACCAAAATTTAAAGGAAATTAAAATGAATATAGGGATTATTGGTTCTGGTACAATGGGGATAGGTATAGCACATGCTACAGCAAATAAAGAACATAAAACATTAGTATTTGACTCTTCACCTTCTTCACTTAAGCATGGCAAAGAAAAACTATATATATTATTAGATAAATTAGTTGAAAAAGGAAAATATTCATTAGAACAATCTAATAATATAAAAAATAAAATAATCTTCACAGAAGATTTAAATGATATTAAAAATTCAGAACTTGTAATTGAAGCTATAATTGAAAATCTGAAAATTAAAAAAGAGGTCTTTACTAAAATTGAAAATCTTGTTAGTGTAGATTGTATTATTGCTTCAAATACATCATCACTTTCTATAGCTTCAATAGCAAGTGCTTGTAAAAATAGTAAAAGAGTAATAGGAATGCATTTTTTTAATCCAGCTAATTTAATGCCTCTAGTTGAAATTATTCCAGCAATTCAAACATCTCAAGATACTATTAACAAAACAAAAAGTATTCTACTTGAATTAAATAAAGTTATAGTATTAGCAAAAGATACGCCTGGATTTATTGTTAATAGAGTAGCACGTCCTTTTTATGGAGAGTCCTTAAGAATATACGAAGAGGGAATCGCAAATTTTGAAACAATAGATTGGGCATTAAAAGAAATAGGTGGATTTAAGATGGGACCTTTTGAGTTAATGGATTATATCGGCAATGACATTAACTACACAGTAACAAAAACTGTTTTTAAAGAATTTTATTATGATCCAAGATATAAGCCTTCATTTACACAAAAAAGACTAATGGAAGCTGGCTACTTTGGTAGAAAATCTGGGATGGGATATTATAATTATAGAAATGAAGAACCAAAAAATATTAATCAAAATAGAGAACTTGCAAAGAAGATTACATTAAGAGTTTTAGCAATGTTAATTAACGAAGCTTCAGATGCTTTATTTCTAAATATTGCTTCTAAAGAAGATATAGATTTAGCTATGACAAAAGGTGTAAATTATCCAAAAGGATTACTTAAATGGGCAGATGAAATTGGTATTAAAAATATCTTAAAAATATTAGAAGATCTTTACAATACATACTGTGAGGACAGATATAGACCCTCTCCTATTTTAAGAAAAATGTCAGCAGAAAATAACACTTTTTATTAATGCTAGAGCCAAATGAAATAGTTCAGAAAATGATGGAGAAAGATTCATTTAGTAAATGGTTAGGTATTGAGTTAGTTGAAATTAAAAAAGGTTATTGTAAATTACAAATGCATGTAAATAAAGAAATGACAAATGGGTTTTTAATAGCACATGGAGGTATTTGTTATTCTCTAGCTGATAGTGCCTTAGCATTTTCTTCAAATTCATATGGATTTAAAGCTGTTTCTGTTGAAACCTCAATATCACATACTAGAAAAGTAATGAATAATGATATGCTTATTGCAGAAACTAAAGAATTAAACAAAACAAAAAAAACAGCTCTTTATTCAGTAATTATTTCAAATCAAGATAATCAAAAAGTTGCTTTTTTTAAAGGAACAGTATATATATCTGATAAAACCTGGCATTAAAATAAAAATATGAATACATACATAGTTGATGCAATAAGAACACCAATTGGAAATTTTGGTGGAACATTAAAAAATGTTAGAGCAGATGATTTATCAGCAATAACACTTAAAGAGTTATTAAAAAGAAATTTAATAGACCCCAAAAAAATTGATGATGTTATAATTGGATGTGCAAACCAAGCAGGAGATGATAATAGGAATGTTGCAAGAATGTCATTATTATTAGCTGGAGTTCCGTTTTCTGTACCAGGTGAAACTATTAATAGATTATGTGCTTCAGGAATGTCAGCTATTATTCATGCTCACAGAGCCATAAAAGCAGGAGATGGAGACTTATTTATNTCTGGTGGNGTAGAAAATATGACTAGAGGACCTTTAGTAATATCAAAATCATCTAGTGCATTTGGAAGAGATTCTAAAATGTATGATTCTTCATTTGGATGGAGATTTATTAATCCACTAATGAAAAAATTATATGGAACTGATGGAATGGGTCAAACTGCAGAAAATCTAGTTGAAAAATACAATATATCTAGAATAGATCAAGATAATTTCGCTTACAATTCTCATCAAAAAGCTTATGAAGCTCAAAAAGATGGTAAATTTAAGGAAGAGATAATTTCAGTAAATATTCCACAGAGAAAAAAAGAAGATATTATATTTAATGAAGATGAATTTATTCGCCCTAATACATCATTAGAAATCTTAGCAAAGTTAAGGCCTGCATTTAAAGAAAATGGTTCAGTAACAGCTGGAAACTCTTCAGGGCTAAACGATGGTGCGGCTGCAATGCTACTAGCTTCAGAAAAAGCTGTTAAAAAATATAATCTAAATACTATAGCTAAAATAATTAGCTCTGCAGTAATTGGTGTAGAGCCTAAAATAATGGGGATAGGCCCAGTTAAAGCATCTATTAAAGCATTAAAAAGAGCTAATTTAACATTAGATGATATTGATGTAATTGAACTTAATGAAGCCTTTGCTGCTCAATCTATTGCATGTATAAGAGAATTAGGTTTAAAAGACAATGACCCAAGAATAAACCCTAATGGTGGGGCTATTGCTTTAGGGCATCCACTAGGAATGAGTGGTACAAGAATTATTCATACGGCTGCATTGGAACTAAAAAGAAGTAAAAAGAGATATGCATTAATAACAATGTGTATTGGAGTTGGTCAAGGTTATGCAACAATTATTGAAAATACTAACATATGATTTATGAATTCAATGGATTAAAACCTATTATTGATCCAACATCATACATACACAAAGAAGCCACAATAATTGGTAATGTTATTATTGGTAAAAATGTTTATGTTGGACCAGGAGCTTCTCTTAGAGGTGACTGGGGACAAATTAATATATCTGATGGATGTAATATCCAAGATAACTGCACCATCCATATATTTCCTGGCAAGAATGTTACACTAATGGAAAATGCACATATAGGACATGGTGCAATTGTTCATGGAGCAACAATTGGAAAAAATACTTTAGTAGGCATGAATGCAGTTATTATGGATGATTGTATTATTGGAGATGAATGTATCATTGGCGCGCTTACTTTTATTAAAGGTGAAAGTAAAATTGAAAATAGAAAAATTGTAATGGGAAATCCTGGGATTATTAAAGGAGAAGTTTCAGATAAGATGATAGAATGGAAAAAAAAGGGAACTGAACTTTACCATAATCTTCCAAAAGAATGTAAGACTATTATGAAAGAATGCAAACCATTAATAAAATTAGATTCAGAACGAAAAAAACAAGATATTACATTTGAAACATGGAAAAAAACTAATTGATGATATTTGAAAATTATGCTTTAGGTAAATGGATTAAAGGAGACGGTGAAGGAACGGCTCTATTTAATGCTATTAATGGTGAGAAAATTGGAACAGCATCTAGTAATGGTCTAGATTTTTCACAAATGATGAAGTACGGAAGAGAAGTTGGAGGACCTTCACTTAGAAAAATGACATTTCAAGAAAGAGGGCTAATGCTAAAAAAATTAGCTCTTCATCTTCATTCTATTAAAAATAAATTCTATAAAACTAGTTCATATACAGGTGCAACTAAAATTGATTCTTGGATAGATATTGAAGGTGGAATTGGAAATATTTTTGCTAATGCTTCATTGAGAAAAGAATTTCCTGACCTTCCCTATTATATAGATGGAAAATACGCCAAACTATCGCAGAATGAAACATTTATTGGACATCATATAATGGTACCTAAAGAAGGTATATGTATACACATAAATGCATATAATTTTCCAATTTGGGGAATGCTGGAGAAAATATCTGTCAATTTCATGGCTGGAGTTCCAGCAATTGTAAAGCCAGCTACACTAACTTGCTATTTAACAGAACTAATGGTTAGGGAGATAATAGCCTCTAATATTCTTCCTGAGGGCTCACTACAATTAATATGTGGATCTGCAAATGGTATTATTGATCATGCTACATCTGAAGATGTTATTACATTTACTGGAAGCGCATCAACAGGTAAAAAACTAAAATCGAATAGTAATCTTATTGATAATTCAGTTCCATTTAATATGGAAGCAGACTCATTAAACTGCTCTATTTTAGGAAAAGATGCAATTCCTGGAAGTACTAACTTTGATATTTTTATTAAGGAGGTTCAAAAAGAAATGACTGTTAAAACAGGTCAAAAATGTACAGCCATAAGAAGAGTAATAGTTCCCGAAGAATTTATTAAAGACGTCATAGATTCTCTTGCAAAAAGATTAGATAAAACAATTATTGGTGATCCAATAGTAGAGGGAGTAAGAATGGGGCCACTAGCTGGATTATCTCAGAAAAGAGAAGTTATAGATAAAATTATAGAACTTGAAAAATCACAAGATATTGTTTATGGGAATTTATATGATTTTAATGTTATTGGAGCAGATATAAATAAAGGTTCTTTTTTAGCTCCAATTTTATTTTTAAATGAACATCCAATAACAAATACAGATTGTCATGAAATAGAATCATTTGGGCCTGTAGTAACAATAATGCCTTATAAAGATATAGATCAAGCAATTAAAATTGCTAGAATGGGGAAAGGATCATTAGTCTGCTCTATAGTAACTAATGATATGAAAATAGCAGAAAATTTTGTTCTTGGAGCTGCTTCAATGCATGGTAGAATTCTAATTCTTAATGAAGCATGTGCTAAAGAGAGTACAGGGCATGGATCACCAATGCCACTTTTAAAACATGGTGGACCTGGAAGAGCTGGTGGTGGAGAAGAAATGGGAGGTAAAAGAGGTATTCTACATTACCTTCAAAGAACAGCCATTCAAGGACATCCTACTACTATAACATCTATTACAAAGCAATATCAATATGGTGCTGTACAAAATACAGAAGGCATTCATACATTTAAAAAACATTTTGAAGATATTATGATTGGTGATACTGTTATCACAGAAAAACACTTAGTAACATTAGATGATATTGAGAACTTTGCTGATTTAAGTGGTGATAGGTTTTATGCTCATATGGACGAAAATTCATTAGAAGGAACTATATTTACAGAACGAGTTGCACATGGTTATTTTATACTTTCTAAGGCAGCAGGTCTGTTTGTAGAACCTGAGAAAGGACCAGTTCTTTTAAATTATGGTATTGATGAATGCCGTTTTATTAAACCAGTATATCCTGGAATGACTATAGGAGTTAGATTTACTGCAAAAGAAAAAATTAATCAAGAAAAAAAGGATGATGAAGATTATTCTAAAGGAATAGTGAAATTCCTTGTAGATGTTTATGATGATGAAAATGAAACTGTTATGCTAGCAACAATATTGACAATGGTCAAAAAAATAAATAAATAAATAAATAAATGAAACAAATATTAATACTTTTATTCAGTATTCCTTTACTCTTAATTGCTCAAAATGGCCCTACTGCCTCATATCTAATTAATCCTGTTTGTGAAGGTGACCCTTTGCCTTTAAATGCAAGTTTTTCAACACCTAACCCTACAACTAATTCTGCAATTATAAGTTGGAATTGGCAATATAATGGAAGTACTATTTCTTCTCAAGAAATTGGAAATTACACATTTAGTCAATGTGGAACATATGACGTAACACTTACAGTAACAGATGCTGACGGGCTTTCAGATGATACAATCTTCAATATTCAAATATTCTGCCCTCCAATTGCTGATTTTATTAATGATGTGGTTTGCCTAGGAAATCCTACATCATTTGTTGATGTAACTACTCCAGGAGACGGAACGCCCCCTTTAAATAGTGGATCATCATGGATGTATCAGTTTGGAAATGCTAATCCACCAAGTGCCGTTAACCCTACAACCTCAACGACATTCCTTGATGCAGGAAGTAATGAAGTACTATATATTGTTTCTGAAATACAATGGAATGGACAATATTGTGTTGATTCAATAGTTAAATTTGTTCAGGTTGATTCTTGCTTTACGGGAATTGAGAATACAAATAAATTTCAAGAAAGAAAAATAATTAAAAATCTAGATCTATTAGGTAAGTCAAAAAAAATAAATTCTAAAAATTTAAATATTATAATTTATGATGATGGTAGAATAGAGAAGAAATATATCATTAAATAAAATGGAAGGGTCTGTTAACTTAAATATTAAAGATGGAATTGGAACAATTGAATTCTATCATCCTCAAAGTAACTCTCTACCAGCACATATTTTAAATAATTTAGCTGAAACAATTTTGTCTTGTGGTTTGAATAATGATGTGAGTGTAATTATTCTTAAAAGTAAAGGAGATAGAGCATTTTGCGCTGGAGCTTCTTTTGAAGAACTAAAAAATATTTCTAATAAGGAGGATGGGAAAGATTTTTTTATGGGATTTGCTAAAGTTATAAATGCTTCAAGGAAATGTCCAAAATTAATTATTGGTAGAGTTCAAGGTAAAGCTGTTGGTGGTGGTGTTGGAATGGCATGCGCAACTGACTACTGTTATGCAACAAAATATGCATCAGTTAAACTAAGTGAATTAGAAATTGGTATTGGACCTTTTGTTGTTGGCCCTGCAGTAGAAAGAAAAACTGGAGTATCTGCATATTCAACTCTTGCAATAAATGCATCAAAATGGTTTAGTGCAGAATGGGCAAGAGAAAAAGGTATTTACTCTGAAGTTTTTGAGTCAGCTGAAGAAATGGATGAAGAGATATCAGTACTAGCAATAAAACTTGCAAAATCAAATCCACAAGCTTTACAAAAATTAAAACAAGTTTTTTGGTCAGATTACAAAAAATGGGATGAATTACTTGAAAAAAGAGCTGAATATAGTGGCGAGTTAGTACTTTCTGATTTTACAAAAAATGCAATTTTAAAATTCAATAGAAAATAAGTGTCAACAAAAATATCATCAGAAATATTAAAGAAAGCTTACACTTTAATATGTACTGCAAGATCTCTAAGTAAATTATACGAAGAAGAAAAAGATATAACTTCTAAATACGTTCACGCCACATCTAAAGGACACGAAGTAATTCAATTAGCTCTATCTCTACAATTACAAAAACAAGATTGGGTTTCACCTTACTACAGGGATGATTCAATTTTATTAGGAATTGGAATAACTCCTTATGAACTAATGTTGCAACTCTTATGTAAAAAAGATGATCCATTTTCAGCAGGTAGGACATACTACTCTCACCCTTCATTGAAAAGAGATGATATGCCAAAAATTATTCATCAATCATCTGCAACTGGAATGCAGGCTATTCCAACAACAGGAATAGCTTTAGGTTTACAATATAAATCTCAAAACAATTTATTAGATAAAAAAAATACTGAAAATGCAGTAGTTGTATGTTCATTTGGTGATGCATCGATTACAGAAGGAGAAGTCTCAGAGGCATTTCAAATGGCAGCATTAAANAAACTACCAATACTTTATTTAGTTCAGGATAATGAATGGGATATATCTGCTCATGCTTCTGAAACAAGAGCAGTAGATGCAACAACTTATGCAAAAGGATTTGGAATAAAAAGCTATTATGTTGATGGAACAGATTTCAATGAATCTTATAATATTATATCTAAAGCATTAAAAGAAATAAGAAAAGAAAGTATTCCTATACTTATTCATGCTAAAGTACCTTTATTAAACCATCATACATCAGGAGTGAGAATGGAATGGTATAGAGATGATTTAGAAGATTCAAAAAAGCAAGATCCATTTCCTAAATTAAAAAAACTTTTAATTAGTAATAAATTTGAGCAAAGCGAATTAGATAAAATTGAAGAAGAAACTGATAAATCTGTTAGATCTGATTTTAAAAAAGCATTAAATACTGAAAATCCAAAACCTGAAGACCTATTTGATTATGATTTTGCTCCAACAGAAATAAATGAAGAACAAGGTAGTTTAACTTCTAAAAATAAAGAACCTATATTTATGGTAGATGCAGCAATATTTGCCATAAAGGAACTTATGACAAAACATACCGAATGTCTACTATATGGTCAAGATGTAGGTCAAAGATTAGGGGGTGTTTTTAGAGAAGCAGCAACCTTGGGTAAAATATTTGGAGATAAAAGAGTTTTTAATACTCCAATACAAGAAGCATTTATTATTGGAAGCACTGTTGGAATGTCAGCAGTAGGATTAAAACCAATTGTTGAAATTCAATTTGCTGATTATATATGGCCTGGATTAAATCAACTATTTACAGAAGTCAGCAGGTCTTATTATCTCTCTAATGGTAAATGGCCAGTAAGTTGTATTATAAGAGTTCCAACAGGAGCTTATGGAAGTGGAGGTCCCTATCACTCATCGTCTGTAGAATCAATTCTAACGAATATTCATGGAATTAAAATTGCATATCCATCAAATGCTGCAGATCTTAAAGGAATTATTAAAGCAGCATATTACGATCCAAATCCTGTAATTATTCTAGAACATAAAGGTTTATATTGGGGTAAAATTAAAGGAACTGAAGAAACTAAAACCTTAGAGCCAGATGAAAACTACATCCTTCCAATGGGAAAAGCTAAAATAACACTAAAGGCAAATCAAGAAGTAATTGATAAAGGAAATACTTTATGTATCATAACTTATGGAATGGGGGTATATTGGGCAAAAACTGCAGCAAAAGAATTTAAAGGACAGATTGAAATAATTGATTTAATAACATTATATCCCTTAGATAAAAAATTAATCTTTGAGAGAGTAAAAATTCATGGCAAGTGTATTGTATTAAGTGAAGAACCGTCTAATAATTCCTTTGCCCAATCTCTTGCATCCAAAATCTCTCAAGAATGCTTTAATTATTTAGATATGGCTGTTAAAGTTATTGGCTCTGAAAATCTCCCTGCTATTCCTCTTAATTCAGTTTTAGAAGAGAAAATGCTTCCAAATTCTAAAAAGGTAGTGACTGAAATTTCAAAGTTATTGGATTACTAATTACCTCTATATTTAATAGATTTTTAAGACATTAATTATTAAGATAATAAATTGTAAAAGCTATACTTAAAAAAGTAAATAATGCACCTATAATTATTATAAACAAAATTATATTTGTAGCATAAATTTCTCATATAAATGAAAGGTAAAATATTTACATGTATTCTTCTTAATTTAGTTAGTATTTCCCTTCTTGCTCAAACAAATTATACAATTAGTGGATATGTTCAGGACAATGAATCAGGTGAAAATCTAATAGGCGTCTCTATTTATGATAAAAACACATTTAAAGGGACAGTAACAAATCAATATGGGTTTTATTCACTGACACTAGAAGAAGGAAAATATGATATTATATATTCTTTTATTGGATTAGAATCGGTAACTAAAAATATTATACTTACTAAAGATACTAGAATTAATATATCATTAGAAAGTAATGCTATTTTAACAGATGAAGTTATAGTTACTGGAGAAAAATTAGATAAGAATGTCACTAGCTCAAATATGAGTCAAGTTAAAATAGAGGTAAATAATATCAAACAACTTCCAGTGATTCTTGGTGAGGTAGATGTTTTAAAATCAGCACAACTATTACCTGGAATAACTTCTAATGGTGAAGGGAGTTCAGGNTTATACGTGAGAGGTGGTGGTCCAGATCAAAACTTAATTCTTTTAGATGAAGCTGTTGTATATAATGCATCACATCTTTTTGGGTTTTTCTCTGTTTTTAATGCAGATGCAATAAAAGATATCAATATCATAAAGGGTGGTATGCCTGCGGAGTATGGAGGAAGACTTTCCTCAGTATTAGATATAACAATGAAAGATGGAAATAATAAAAAATATGAAGCAGATGGTGGTTTAGGTTTATTGTCATCACGACTAACACTTCAGGGTCCAATTCAAAAAAATAAGAGTTCTTTCATTGTTTCGGCTAGAAGAACATATATAGATGTTCTATCAAAACCATTTCTTAATANAATAGATCCTGAAACGGGTGAACAAAATGCTTTTGCAGGCTCTGGNTATTATTTTTATGATCTAACAACAAAAATTAATTATAGAATATCTGATAAAGANAGATTATATTTAAGTGGTTATTTTGGAAGAGACGTTTTTAGCTTTGTGAATAGTGATAATGGATTTGCAATTGAAATNCCCTGGGGTAATGCTACNGGNTCATTAAGATGGAATCATTTATTNAATGACAAGCTTTTCATGAATACCTCATTAATATTTAGTGACTATCGTTTCGAATTTAATCTCGCTCAGAGTGATTTTGAATTTAAGATATTTTCTGGAATAAATGATTGGAACACCAAAGTTGATTTTTTATATCAACCAAATCAAAGACATACTATTAAATTTGGAACTAATTATACATATCATGAATTCATTCCAGGAAATGCTAGTGGAAGAGCTGGAGATGTAGAATTTGCACAAGATGAAATATTTCGACAATATTCTAATGAAGGGGCATTATATTTTTCTGATGATTTTGAATTGAGCGATGACATAAAAATAAATGCAGGACTTAGATACTCTTCATTTCAACATAATGGGGATGTTAGCTTATTTAATTATATAAAAAATGATTTAACATTAAGCTCTGATAATTACAGA
>JGI24539J26755_10000730_pt1 | contig 15620 bp, 10 predicted proteins | sample NorSeaMetagenome_2_FD_26755 | JGI IMG/M metagenome (IMG submission 26755) | reverse complement strand
GATCCGAATGGCAATGGGACTGCAGCGAACATGTCTGTTTGGTAACTGTCTTCCTCTTCAAATTCCTCCAAGTCGATGCTGCTGCTGCTTTCCTCTGCATTGGATACACTTGTCTCACCACCAGACTCGGTCACACTGATGTCCATAAGGTCATTTATCTCCTTGCACTGAGATGAGGGCTCTTCTTCCTCTTCTGAAACTTTGTCTTCTCCTAAGGCTGGCTCGTCTGAATCTGCTTCTTCTTCTTCTTCTCCCTCTTCGTTGTCATCTTCCTCTGCTCCCGCTGCTTCTCTCATTTCCTTATCAGCATGGTACTCCAAAAACCGAACTGTGTGTGCAGTGTCTACCTGGCTGATCACTGGAGTGCCTGTGGCAGGTGTAAAGCTGATCACCAATGATGGGCTTTCCCCTTCCTCTGAAACGACAGGAAGTCGAGGCTTCTTGGCAGCTGGCGCTGCTTCACCTTGTGTGGTGCTGGCACCTGATTTTCTGTCGAAGTTGGCTCTCCATCGTGGATTGGGTTGGGTCACCTTTGGTCCTGTTCTGGGTGAAGCTTTCCCTTGGATTGGTGTCCCCATAGCTTTGGTCCTGATATGGGGTCTAGGTTCGTTCCTTGGCCATCCACGTACTTGGAAAAACGTGTTGAATGTATGGTAGTAGCTTGGGTTGAAACCCAAATGGTTTTTCCTGTACTCATGGATGATTTCAGAAAGCTCCTCATGATGCTCTTTGATGGCCTCTAGCAATTGCTCGGCACCGAATTTATCGACAGCAGGTTTGATGCAACATGCATCGCAACTCCACCTGAGTGCATTGCCAGGAATTGCTTCATGCATGTGTGTTTTCTCGCATACCTGTGAAGCTGAAGTGATGACGCCATCCTCATCGGCAAGTCCCATGTTAATCATTTCTTGGAAACTGAGTTCTGCGAGCCCCTGGCCTTCTTTGTCAAATGTCCAAATGACTTTGCGAATCAAATGGTACAGAAGGTAGTTCCCAGCAAATGGCAGCTTGCTTCCTCTTGGTCGATGAGGGTTGACTTCACTTTGCATCTGAAGCATTGCTTTATGCAACTTCTTGCTATTGCGAAGTACATTTTGTGCACAGTTGAATGACTCGAACTCAATGCCCCTGAGCAACTGAATCAATATCTCCAAAATCCAAGGGCGCTCCTCACTGCCATCTGGGGCCACAGGGTTTCGTCGCTCATACCTTCCACGCTCATACTTGACGCCAACGCCGAGACACCGAATTGCATTTTTTGCACCAGTGGGCCTCCCTGATTCCAATGCTTTCTGAATGCTTGGATCCCATGACGTCCTGTTTGATGCACTCTCCCATAACCAGTCTGCCATGGTACTTGCGTCTGGCTCCCAATTGTTAGCCTGCTGTTGCAATTCAGTGAATCTCTGAATTGCCTGAGGGTTTTTCAACCATGCCAAACACACTATAGTGGGGATGTCCAATGAAATGCCGTGTGGTACATGCTGGCGCCACAGGTGTAAGGCATGAATGTCAGACATTGTCATATCTTCCATGCTCGCAACGGAGACGCCAAATTCATACAGCACGCCTAGTGTCGTAGGGAATTGCAGCACTGTGCATTTTTTGCACAACGTGGAATTGTCCATAGCATTGGGAATGTCGTCATCATTGATTGGGGTGTGTTGGTGGCTCCTTGCCGCTAGAAAGCGACAGCTCACGCATTGCACTGATTGGCCTGCCTTTGGCTCTTGCTGTGAGGGGCCTGCCTCCACCTTCATGATCTGTATTTCATGAAGCTGCTTCTGGCATCTCACTTGATCCTTGGCCTCTCCGACAGGAACCATGCTGGTACTTGTGGTTGGTATGGGTGCATCTTGAAGAACTAACTGGCATTGGCTTGCCCCTGCTGATGGCCCAAGTCCACACATTGCGATATTGTTTTCTGGTGGCCTGGGGATTGCTGACATTAAATCCAAAACTGGTGTGCCACGCTGCACAACTGGGCATGCCTGCACTGGTGCCTCACTGAAGTTCTCTTCTGCTGGCTGGGCTGTGCCATGCTTGTCTGCTTTTGCCACTGTTGGGCCATGATGGCTACCTGGCTGGCTGGGGGGTGGTTTGGCAATGCCTGCTGGTCCTGCATCATTGCTGCTTGCTGGTTTTGGGGCACTGCCGCCAATTTGACCATCAGATGCTGGTGCTGCATTTGTGGCCACTGATGCTGTTGTTGATGCAGTTGTGTTGGCTACGACTCGCTCAGGCGTGCCCATCAGCTGCCCACCAATTGCTGGATTGGTCAGGGTTTTGTCATGCATTGGGCCCTGTGCAGGTAGTTCCAATGCCATGGTGGCTCTTTGTGCTGATGAAAGGTCAGGCGAGGGTGCTGGGGCTTTGTGTTGGTATGATGGCTCAGAAGCATATATCTTATACATATTGTGTTGGTCTACTGAAAGTGGTGTGATGGCCTCTGACTGGTTACCTGCTGGGCTGTCTTGCAAGGGCATGACATTGTCTCCGTCACACATGGCCTGGAACTTTTGAAACTGCAGCTGCACTTGGGCTGCAACTTGGTTGGCTGAGGGGCGCTTTGCAGCATTCCACTGNAGGATCTGTCCTACCAGCTTTTGCATCCCACACAAACTGCATCGTTCCACAGGGAGCTCACTCGTTGCCAAACCGTTGCCAGCTGGTGGATGCTCTGGCCACTGAATGTTTGGGAACATGTTTTCAGGTGGATCACCAATAACTGAACGTATCTGAGCCACTTGTTGACTGGCCCCCCTGTGATCGTACTGAACTGCCATGTGACCGTTGGTGCACAGTTGATGAAACCTGGGCTGCTCTGGCATTTTAGAAAATATGCTGATACAGTAGCATTGTGGCACAGTGTCCTGTGTGGAAATATTTGCCTCCCAGATGTTAAAAATGAGTTGCAAACGATGGTAAAACATAACTTGCAACATTAGCTTGTCATAATCACATGCATGCTGAGTTGGACAAAATGCCAGGTGACACACATCCCACAGACCACACATCTGCCTTGAATGAGTACTGCGTTCCCTGTCCTCTGTGTTGCTTGAACATCTCCGGTGCTCGATAAGCTGGAGTTGCCTGGCTTGATAATGTGCCACATCATGAAGAAACTTTGCTCAACTGGCATGGCTAACCTATGTGCAACAATCTGCACATGCTCACATGGATCAATGAACAATGAACACTCCTGGAGATGCAAGCTGCCATTCCTGCCTCCTGCTCTTCTTGATCACCTCTGACCAGTTTGGCCAAAGAAAAATCGCCAATTTTTGCTACCGTGTAGTAGGCGTCTGCATTGGTAAGGGATGGTTCAATGAAACATATGACATTATCGGTCTTAATGTCCCGATGCAAGATTGATAAAAGGTGCAAATGGCTGGTACCAAGGGCCACGTCCTGACAAAATTGAAATGCTTGTCGTGGATATCGAACTCCTTTTTTTCGCAACAACTCGAAAAGCGTGAATTGGCCCAGTGGAAACAACTGCACTGCTGTCCGGTAGTCGGGTGCCACCCAATCCTTTAAACATTGCAGGATGTTTCGGTGAGAATTTTCACTCAGCCGCATCATGGCGCCTCGCTCCAATAAATATTGGTCCCACTGCCGGATCTTCACAAGTTTGGCAGCTCGACATTCACCTGATGGCATGTGTGTGGCAGGATACACCATGCCATAAGACCCTTCACCCAATGTGTGCTTTGCCAAGGCGTAGTTCCAGTGCTTGGTGAGATAGAGCTTGGTTTCCTTTGGCTGGGCTTTTTGGGAAGATCACATGGAATGCTCCCGAATGCATAATGCTAAATGAGATGGTACTTGATACAGAAAAACATTGAAACACTAAATCATATGTAGTCTCAGTCCAATCCCACGTCTGTTTGTTGGGCATGCTGCTGACTCTCCTGGGGCATGCCCCCGAACACTCATATTGAACACCTAGATGGCAACAAATCTGATATTCATGGGGTGTGCTACTCTCACCAAGATGCCATGGTATGCTCATGTGGGGTAACTAACAGCTGCCCTGAGAATTTGCCAATGTGATACTCAATGATCTGTGCAACATTCATTGGATGTCTTCTTGATGTGTGTAGTGTTGACCACAGGGAACACAGGTACTGTACATTTACTCCAACTCTGGATGTCTCCATTGGCTTATGTGTTGCAGCTCGTTGCTGCTAGATGCCAGAACATGCACAGAAAAGAAAACAAACGAGACATTATTAAACAATGGAGATGCATAGATTAAATAAAATTGATGACTTGGCTCGGTGTTTCCATTATTTTGTCATGATTTCTTGTCATTGTGCCTAGCTGACAAGGATGAGGTATCGCCCTACCACCATGTGATGGTGTCTGCTCACTCATCTGTCGTCGTAACAATCTTTGCTGAAATTTGGCTACTGTGCCCCAAAGGAAACTAAACTCATCATGCCTGACTTCTTAAACCACTGCATGAACAATGCAATGAAGTTTCCCTGCTTGGATAGAGGTCGCTTTTTTTTTCTCGCCCTGCGAGTTCAGGTCCTGGGTTCTTTTCTGTTCTGCGAAATGGTGTCGTGAAACGAAGTTGCTGGTTGCTGCTTTCTGATTTAACTGGAGTGAAGCTGCCATGTCTTGAAACACAACCTATCTGCTGAACTCTGAACTGGAGCGATGCTGCCAGCAATCAGGGAGCAACCGCAATGTCAGTGTGGGTATGGTGACACACGTGAAGGCTGGCGGGTTTGCTGCTGGCGCTGTGCCATGTAGCCTCTTAAGCCCAAGTTTTGAGGTGGTTGCTTCCACTGCTCCTGCAGTGCCATTGCCCCAGTCCGTAATTCATGGTCTCGGTCTACCGTGGGCGCAAAATCTTGGANTATGAGGCCCTGCTCAAGTTGCATCAGCACTTCCACCATCGCCACTGCTACTGCATGTTTCGCTACCCCAAATCTGGTCTGCATTGCCTCATGCACTTCATGGGGAATTTCCTGGTACGCACTGAGGGTGGTATCTGCCTGTGCATGATCATCTTTGAGCTGTTCCAACAGAATGTCCAGACGCAAATGAGTACATGATGTTAGTACATGCAGAATTGCTGCTAGTTCCAGGTAATGTTTCGTGTGCCAATGGGCGTCTTGTTCTTCTGGTGTCTGCGCTGGTAGGACGTTGGGCACTACTGGTTCGGCTGCACCTGGCAGTAACAGCGGTGGTGGTTCGCTCGGCGGTGGCAACGGTGGGAGTGCCGCAATCCTAAACGAGTGGCAGTATTGCTGGCGCTGCTCTGTCGTGGCTGGCCTTTTGCCCAGGGCAATGCATGCTCTTTCGATTGCGTACCGAAACAACTGGTGAATGCTGCTTTCGTTGCATCGTGGTCTTTCCTCCCTGGTATAGACGTGATGAATGTTAGTTAACCGTGTCATTGCTCGTTCACGAAGTTCTGGATAGTTTGCCATTTGGCTGCCAGCCTGGCCTATTGGCTGCTTGCTACTTTGCCTTGAAACCAAAAAGCTGACCCTTGGTTCGTGCTCGTGCCCATGCATGAATGTGCAGTGTGTTGGCGCACCTTGGTCACGGTTCGCATAAGTACTTTGGTGGTAGCTGTGCAAACAATTTACTTTTGCCGTACTGCCTGACCCATGGCAAGGTGCCATGCAAACTGAAATATGATCTGAACCATAACTGTGCAAGGTATGTCCATGACTGGCACATTGAATGTGACAACTGGTGCCTTGCATGTGTTTGTACCCTACCAAGTTTACTGCATTGACTGAAGGCTATGAAGTAATGCTCCGGCTGTGAAATTGTGGCATAAGTAGCTGCAACAATAACAACTAAAACGTGCGTTTTGCCTTCTTGAACTCTGTTTTTTTTTGCGAGGCCACCGAACTCCTCGATGTAATGATACACTCTTTTCCCATGAGTGCTGGAACGAAGTTGCCATTTACACGTGATGGGAGATGTTGACAACTTGCACTTATACTACTTTCTAAAACGTCATGCTGTTTCTTACAGCCTTCCCTCCCCATACCGGGAACCATCAGCTGATAAGAACTGCCCCAAGGCTGCCAGTGCCTTCACTCGAGCTGCGAACTGCCATGATGTATGTGATGGACTGGCTAGAAATGTCGGCAACTTGGCTTGGATCTCGGTCTTTATCCTCAACAGTTTGCTGTGGGAATTACAAAAAACCAGGGAACCCATTGCTTGCATTGGCTGAGTTCTTGTGGCACAGGGTGTCAATCTCCTTAGAAATTTGCAGATGACTGGAATGCCATTTGCTTTGTTTATTACTGACTGATCAAAAATTGAGTTTGGGCCCTGTCATAGTCATGCTTTTTCTGTGCTCAAATTGCAGTCCCTGGCGCACATGCTGGGCCCATGGCTGCTATGGGTTCTTCATTTCCAATTAAACCTCATTTCCATTAGTCGTTTTTCTTTTGTGTATTACTGTTTCGCCGCCTAGTTCATTTACTTACTGCACCTGCATGCACAAATGCAAACCTTTTTTTTTATCCATGGAAACAATTCATGTGGCGACCCTGGCAAAACAAAGATTCACTGGGAACTGTAGCCACACAATAATTTCCCGGGCGATGATGATGGGTGACGCAGAAATTGATCCTTGGTTGTCACTTCGCAGCTGAATGTGTGCCTGCCCATTGTCGTTCTCACTACATATATGGAAGAGACCGTGAAAAAGCTCTCTGGTGAATNCTGGGAAGGCAGGTTGCTGCACAAACTGTTCCAGCTCATNGTCCTGAATGCCACAAATGTGGTGGTTGGCATCCTGCTGGCTGCACAACTCCTGGCAGTTGATGATGCAATGCCTCTGCGTGCATGGTGGCATTTGGGCTGTTGTCAGGGAAATGCTGATTCGGCCGAACAAGCTGATCTGCCTGCCCAAAATGCTGTTGGTGCTGACCAAGTCGTCTGCTAACTTCGTGTGCAACCCAGGAGCTGGAGGGAGTTCTGAAGGTCGGTTTTTCACCGCTTCGGCAGAACGGGAAATGGTGGTGGTGGTGGTTGAGTACACAACTTCAGGTGGTTGCCCCATGCCATTGCCCTTTAACGCTACCATTCGTCGCTTTGGGCTCTCATTGTACGAAATGATATCCTTCTGTCCATGATTTTCTGGCAATGCCTTGTCAGATTCCTTTGCTGCTGACAGCGCCTGTAGCTGGCTGTCAACTGCTGCTGTCTCCACTGCCCTGGCTGTGACGTGCGATGACTGACTGGCAGAGCCACCTCAACTCATNATTTCCCTACTTGTGCAAAATATGCGTATTTAGTTAACACATGTGGCAGTGTGCTATTGTAGTCATGGAAACAAAAAATGAAACCTTCTGAGTGAATGCTGTTCATCTGTGATGCCAGATTGGCTTGCACACCTTTCTTAAAACCTGTGTTGCTCCTATTAAATCCAAGCTGCTGTCACTTGGCGTGACATTTGATTTTCTCGCTGCCTCCTCGGCGCTTGCTGCAGTCGGCTCGACCTGGCTCATGAGATGAGAGAGGACGCTGGAAGCCTGCTGTAAGCTGTAGTTCGAGCTGCTGCATGAAACTCCATCTTGTGTTGAAGTGATGCCACCTTGAGGCATGCTGCTGCTGATGGTACTGCGCACTGACAATTCCTGAGCTGCCTTATCTACCTTGTTGCACCAATCCAGGTTTGCCCACCTAGGTCCCCACATGTGTCCAAATCGTGATCTCGTCATGTCGAAACCAACTTTTTCCTATCATGTGCTCCTTGGTCTCCCCTGGCTCCTGTGGTCTAGGGAAAATAACTAATAATCACTTGGCTTGGTAATCAGATGCTATAACCCAACGGGGTGAACAAAAACTGTTAAGTGACATGCTTCATCCATCCCTGTCTTGGGAAAACATGAGTCTCCCCTTGCTTGGATTGCAACTTGGCAATTCTTAGTGGCACTGAGTCTCCCCTTGCAAAGCGTTTCCTTCAAACCATTACTGCCAATGACTTGGAGTTGCAACTTAACCCTGGATTTGCTCCAACGAAATCACATGCAACACATAAGAACATTCATTCAACTTTCATCAATTCTTAATTCTTGGGTGCTAACTCATGGCTGTCGACTGATTACTCATGCTGGGCTGCTGCACTTTTTCTGTGTTCATATTTGGGGAACACTGCATGCTGCTCATAGAGATCGGACCGAGTGCATCAGCACATGGGTATGGAAAAAATGGCAGATGAGCTAAGGTCCTTGCTGTAAGTTACTAAATGACAAAGGCAAAAAAACTTAATTTGCTTGTCACACATGCCTGCTTGGAAACCTGGGCATCAACCAACTGCTCGCCAAAACTCCATTTCATGAAAACCATGTTCAAACAACTCGGTGATTTGCCTGTGGCACTCTTGCTTTTTGGCAGCTGAAGAATTTGCCGGATTTTTAGCCTTGATTGTCAGCCACCACTCGCATACTGGTATTCCTTCTGCTTTGCCCAACCTGCAGAAATACTTGCCTGGTGGGGCAAGTCGCAAAGTCTCTGCACTGACGTACATTGCTTCCAATGGTGGATCAACTGATAGATCCACGTCCTTGTCATGTGCAAACTTGGTGCTGTTCGCTGACTAAAAAAAGGGCCCTTGACATCCAAAGCAACACCCAATAATGACATGAATTGGTGTCCCTTGCTACTTGTCAAATTATGATAGGATTATCATAATCAGTAATTACCCCTTTATTAGCAGCATGGAATGCAATCGCTTGGGCAATGCATGCCAAAACCAAGTGACTAGCTGCCTCTTTTGGGCTTCCCATTTCATGCCGTCCCAGTCCATGTTGTGCCGGAGGGTCTTGTCGATCTCATTTTGAACAGTGGAGTCTGTCAGTGGCCCTGGCCATGGGCACGTGCTCAGGGTGTAACTGTCATGCCTGCTCGAAAGGAAATGTGCCTGGTTAGACTGATCCAGAAGGAACTGAACGTGGGACCGACTGCCCCGCCATGCCAAAACCAAATCCAACACCTCTTNTGGAGTTTTGGAACAATGGGTAGTGAAACCAGTGTCTGCCTGCTGTAAACTTGACCAGCTCTGTGGCTGGGGCACTGCTACATTTTTGGGGTGTAGCGATGCCTGTGGCACATAGGACTGGCCCTGCCAACTGTGACGCTGCTCTGGCCACTGGCTCTGTGCCATGATGACTTAAACAATTACTGCCTGGAAACTGGAGCACAGCTGCCAGTCTTGCCCAACTTGGCTTCACTTTTGCTTGGCTTGATTGCTTGGGCCCCTGGCTCATGATATGACTTGGTTATGGAGCAACCACAGCAATGGCTTCATGTGACTGGGTCCATGGAAACTGGATAAAACACACATGCACACACGCCGATAATCAATTCCCGACGAAATCACACAACGTGCAACTCACAAGTTCTTCACATTGAATGACATTTTTGTTGGCCTGATGCAGAGTTTGAGGGCACATGTCCAATTGTGTGCACACACCATGGATAATGCTGCCAAGACATGCATCGTGATGGGGTCATGATGCAGTTTCACGCTGCCAACTTTTTTGCAACACTTGGGTGATGGAATGACAAAGCCATGGCACATGGCTAACGATGGTGTTCTTACATATTGGCACTACTGAGCTGAAGAGGGGAATCCGTGCCAAAATTTCATCGTTGCCTTCTGCATTTGTTTTGTGCACCTGCTCACCAACACAACTTGCTCTGTGTCACTTGGGCAGAATGCGCCAATGTCACCTGACTATGGTGCATGCCAAATCTGCTGGACTGACTGCCACTGGAAAATTGCAAGATCTGATTTGCCTACACCAGTCAAAGCAGTGGGTGAAACGTATGTGTTTATATTATATATATGATATGTTTGCTGCTATGAAACAATAAATAATGGTAATCTGAGCTGATGCATTCAATGTCAAATTCCCACCAATTCAGAATCTGCAAACAACAAACACGTGCCCCTGATGACAATCTTTCTGTTTAAAATGAGCAGAGGAATGACCAAACAATTGCAACATTGCCTAACCCTTTTCAAACATGAACCTGAGACTTCGGCTCTGGAGCAAAGCCGCCAGTGGCTTCACTAGGGCAAGTTTGCAATCCAGTGCAGTATTTTGCAGTCATCTTTCATTAACTGCCTGAGAGCTGCCTCTCTTGCCTTCCACTGCCAGGACCCCAATTCTGCCGATGGCGTGAACTCTGGTATCTCACTGCAGATGTCAGTAGGCCTCGCACTCCATTGGCAAAGGCAAGACCTCCAATCGGCTTCGCAGTGGTGCACTGGGTCTGGGCACCTCAGCTACATGAATCTGGTGGGCACAGAACACCTAGATTCCTAGACAAGAAATCGCACCTCAGGGATGTGTAGTTGGCCAGAAGAATGAAGAGTAACGAGTCGCACATTGAAGCCCAACCAGAGGAAAATTTCGCGAATGATGATCCAACCGTAGACACTGCGATGCCTACCTCTTTTACTCCAGGTGGTAATCGAAACTTCATGATGGCTGCCTGGTCGCCCATGTTGCTGAATCATGCATGTGATGACCTCACGCACAAAAAATTTGAAACTGTGCTGATGAACGAATCCATCTAGGTTCCTCTTGGCACCTCGTCTCTTCGCCTCTGGATCGTCAAAATGAGTGCACCTGATGCATTCAACATTATTACTGTGGTACATCTTTGCCAACAGCCACTCAATGTCTCTCTGTTGTGGTTCTGACTTGCCATAGGGGCTCTGCCTGGCCCAAACCCACTTGTCATGGTCAGCCTGTACCCTTAAAGAAAAACAGCCCTGCCCATTTTTCTCGAAGTCGTAACGTTCGTAGCCGATGGTTCCCGCATGGTACGTTTTGCGCCCAACCAGCTTTTGCAGTGTCCTGCCCAGAGAACTTTGAGCATTGACAAGGCCTGCTATCGTGGTGTTTTTGTCGATGTCGCTGAAGAGGAAAGGTGCTGGCTGAGGCAATGGTGGCTCTGGCCCACTTGGCTTTGGTGGATTCTTTGGCTCAGGGGGAGGAGATGGTGAGTTTGTGGTGCTTGGGGTTGTCAAGTAAGAAAGCTGAGTGATTGCTGTGGCAACTGGCAGCTGTGCCTGTCCATCAGGTAGGAATGTGCATCTGGTGCTCTCATGCACTGATGTCAAAACTTCTCGATGCACTATGACGACCTCTCTTGGGACATGGGGCATCTGGCAACTGCTTTTAGTTTGGCAGCTCGGATTGGTGGGTTCTGCTGCTTTGGGGATTGAAGTTGCTGCTGCTGCAGGTGCTGTGCCCTCTGTCTTGCTCACGACTGACGATTGCGATTCTCCTGCATGGATCTGGAACCTGATGCGTTTTCTTTTTGTGGCATCTGCCTGGTTCGGCACTTCAGGAGGCAGCGTCGTCTTGTTTTTGTTGCGTTTGCTATGAGGCTCGCTCAGCAGGTATTTCAACACATCATCCATGGCTGCAGTGGCATTTGGGTGAGGGTCGCTGTCGTCAATGACTGCAGAATGCTGGCTCATCGCCTGCAGATCGCTGGCTGCGTATCCACTTGCCTGTGTTGCTGCGACTGGGCCTTGGATCAGGATCTGCAGCAAAACGACAAAAATGTTTGTTTTGTCGTTCCCTCTTTCCAAAACGCCTGAATCAACACATTAATTGAGACATCAACTGGGGAAATGAAGAAAGCCGAGTTTCCCCCTGCTTCCTGGTGAAAACGACCAGTTGGTGAGGGTGATGTGTCAATTTCTGCTGGGAGCTGTCCTGCCATTGATGTGGCACATGGCAAACGGTTGCCTGTTGCAAGTGGATTCGTCTGAGTGGTGGCTACATTGGCTGGAAATGGAGCGATGCTGCCAGTGATGATGACTGCAGTGCTGGTTGATGGTGGCACCACTTCCCCTGGTTGCGAGTGGTCGTGATGAGCATCAGTTATGGTGTCACTAACAAATTCGCTCAATGCTGCACAAGCCACGTGAGCTTTTTGAACTGACCATGCCTGGTTGGTGGTACGTGGTCCATGCGTGAGACCAAATATTGACCTATCCATGTTCCACCCACGTTCTGCCTCACGTGCCAAGTTGGGTCTATAAGTCCCTTGGAAGTCCCTTGGTAATCCCTTTATAGTTGGGTCCCTGGAAGTCGCTTGTGACCTAAACGCAGACCTAAACGCAGACCTAACCGCAGAACAAAGTAGAACAGACCCATCACTTAGTGGTTCTATGAAAAATGCTATGAAAATGCAAAGAATTACAATGCTTAAATGCAAAATGATTAAACGTGATCAGTGCTTAGACGCAAAATGAGCAAATGTGCCGCAAGGGGCTACATGCCAATGCTAATAGATGCTTGGCCGAGCTGCGCAGTTCTGAATGGTCTCATGCATCAAAGTTGTGATGTCCATGGGCTGATGTCCTGCAGAAATCGGGATGTTTGTGTTGATGCTTATCGTGAACCAGTACTCCTTCAGTGACCCAGCATGTGTTGCCTGTTTCTGATAGTACCTCCCTGCTGGGGCGATGTTCAGGATTTCTTCTGACCCATACGTGTCTTCCAGGGGTGCGGCTGGAGCACACTTCACACACAATCTCCCGAAGCTTTCTGTCTTCATGGCCATGAAGTTGCTCCAGCCCATGGCCTCTCCCAAACTGCTGCCTTCAGGACTGCTTAATTTCATCGGGCCTGGCCATGGGCAGGTGATCAGCGTTTCCTTGTCGTAGTGGTCTCCATTGCTCTTACGGATCCACTCATCCTGCTCCTGCATGCTGCTTTGCAAAGACTTGCCTCTGCGTTTTGCCAGGTGTTGCTCATACACCTCTCTAGGGCACGTGAAAGGCGAAAAACACAAACCACTGTCGCACGAATTCCCCTGTGTGGGATCATACCCCTTCCCAGGATGCCATCGCACATGGGCACTGCGTGACTGCCGATGATGCCACTTCTCATGATGCTGCATCTCATGATGCCACTGCCCATCACACCACTGCCCATGATGCCATTGCCCAGGATGCCACTGCCGCCCTTGCTGATTTGTCCCCCATGCGGACATCTGCTGCCAAGATGTCCTATTTTTGCCTTCTTCCTCATGATGGCTCGCCATGGCTGCTTGGATACTCTACCAAGGCTTAGAAAATGACAACATACAAGTGTGCCATGCCAAACGAAAAGCTAGTGCAAAACCGCATACATTGTAGTACATAACTGCTCCTGATGAAATTGGGCCTGTGGAGTGAAACTGCCACATGGGGCCGAAGTATTGGTGCGAAAGAAAATCAAATGGCTAATGAACTGGGCCACTCACCTGCCTAGACTTGAATGTCGAACAGTAACTGCACCTGCTACCAATCATGATCAACCAAATGAAAAACGACTCATTTCTTGGCTGCGTTGCCATACTTGTTGCTGCGCAGCTGTGTGGAAATGAACCTCGCTGAAGCACGAATCTTCTAGCCCGTTGGAATCTTTTGGAGTCTCGTTGGGGTCTGAATCCCCTCAAATCCTTCGGGGTCCCTGGGAATCCCTCGAATTCCCTTGGAATCGCTCGTGGGTCCGCTGGATTCCCTAAAGTAAGAGTCCCTGGTAGTCAACTGGAGCCCCACCTAGCACAAAGTGACACAGCTCTCAACCAGTTGGGCATGAAGATGGGGGGGAGCAAGCCAAACCATCAACCGCAGCCCCTGGGCCTGCACATCCCGCAAGAGTGCTAGAGGGGCAACTTCACCCACCTCAAGGAGCAGCCCCACAAGGCTCGAACCCCCAATTGAGGTGAGCAAACCCTGGGTTTCACCACGTTCGAGCAAAGCCCGAAAGCGCCGCAGGGAAACGTCCCAAGGACTGTCGGCCAGACACCAGGGTGTTGCCAGCCTGGCTTGGGTACAAGCCTATGGCCTTGGTTCTTCTCCCCATTCGGCTTTGTGGTTCTATCCCCCTGTTCTTTTCCAGATGTGATTGCACTTCGTAGTTTCGAATCCCTTCGACTCCCTTGTAATCCTTTGGCGTCTCTTGGAATCCAGTCCTGAAACTCCCTTGACATCCCTTGAAGTCCCTCAAGGTCCCTGGGAACCCCTTACAATCCCTTGGAATCCCTTGGCATCCCTCAGGGTCCTGGTATACCTTGGGGTCCCTCGAAGTCCCTTGGGAATCCTCTGAATCCATTGAAGTTCTCTGGAACCCCTTGAAGTCTTTTGGGGGCCCTTGGAGCTCATTGGGGTCCAGTCGCAGGAAATCTCTTGGAATCCATGGGAGACCTGTGAATTCCCTTGAAATCCCTTGGGGTCCCCTGGAGTCTTTTGAAATCCGTTGGAATCCTTTGGGGCTTTTCAGGGTCACTTAGAGTCACTTGAAATCCCGTAAAGTCCCTTAGTGTCCCTTGGGGTTCCTTCAATGGAAGTCCTTTGGAAGTCATTCGAATTCCCTGTCCCTTGGGGTCCCTCTCATCAGAGTCCCTTGAGTAAGTCCATTGGGCTTCTTCCGCCCAGATGAAATTCCCTGAAATCACTCGAATTCCCTCAAGGTCCTTTGGAATCCTTGGAGTCCCTTGTACTCCCTTGGAACCCCTGGGAATCCATTGCGCTCCTTGAAGCCTTTGGGGTTCCTTGGGGTCCCTGGGGGGTCACTGGGGGCCCTTTGGGGTCCTTTGGATCCCAATCTTTTTTGGAGCCACCTGAAATCCCTCAAGTTCCCTTGGAATCTCTTGGAATCCCCATGGAGTCCCTGATTGCTTTGGGGTCCATTGGAACCCTTTGGTCAGATTTGGGGCCCCTGGGAAGCCCCTGCGGCCCCTTGAAATTTGTTGGAATCCTTCTGAGTGCTTCAGTGTCCCTTGGAGTCCCTTGGAACTCCCTCGAATCCTTTGGAATCCCTGGGTCCCTTGGAATCCCCTAGCATCCCCTGGGAATCGCTTCGGTCTGTCAAAATCCCCGAGCGTCCCTCAAAATCCCTTGGAGTTGCTTGTAACCCCTTGGGTCCAGCCCCTGGAAATCCCTTCCCTTGAAGTTGTTTGAACTTCCTTGGAGTCCCTGGGGGTCCTTCTAAGTCCCTCGAAGTCACTTGAAATCCCTAAGAATCCCTTGAAGTCCCTGAGAGCTCCTTGGAGTCACTTAGTCCCNTCGGAATCCCTCTAAATCCCTTGCTGAGGTCCATCAAAATCGCTTGGAGTATTTTACTGCATGCATTTTTCTAGCTGGTGCACACTGTGTGTCTGACCTAGGTTTCTGACACTACTCACCCAAATGAAATGCTCTAGTGAAAATGCCCTTTTTGGTTCTGAGCATGGAACTGCTTTTGAGTAGACTGGGGCGATGCCGCCAGGTGAAATGGCATGCCCTGTATCCAACTCACTTTCGAATCTGAGGTGTTTTCTGAATCTGCAATTCGCTCACCCTTGGCTGTGCTTCTGAGATGGGGAGTGCCAAAAAAAATGTAAATGTCATTGCCATGCTGGTGTGGCATGACATGCTACAATTGCAGGAACTTGTGACAAACTTCTGGCTTGGTGGCTGGCCATGGCTTGCTACCTGTCGTCATGTGGTGATGGTGACAGGCTCAACCATGGCTCTACCTGCTTCAGGATCTTCTCTCCTCATGCTGTGCAGTATATTGGCTGGTGATGGTCACAGCTATTAATTATAGCACTGCTTTAATTAATTTAAT
>JGI24539J26755_10000726_pt1 | contig 15662 bp, 14 predicted proteins | sample NorSeaMetagenome_2_FD_26755 | JGI IMG/M metagenome (IMG submission 26755) | reverse complement strand
GGATTTAATCCCCCATTTAAAACTTCATCAATATTATTAGTTTCATGCTCAGTTCTTACATCTTTTATTAATTTATAAGGGTGAAGCACATAATTTCTTATTTGAGATCCCCATTCAATTTTCATTTTACTTGATTCTATTTTTTCTCTTTCTTTCATTTTTTCTTTCAATTCAATTTCGTAAAGTTGTGATTTAAGTAATCGCATTGCTTTGTCTTTATTTTCTAATTGAGATCTAGTTTCAGAATTCTCAATAACAATTCCTGAGGGTGCATGTCTTAATCTTACAGCTGTTTCTACTTTATTTACATTTTGACCACCAGCTCCACTTGATCTCATTGTTTCCCAAGAAATTTCTGAGGGATTAATATTGATTTCAATAGTATCATCTACAAGTGGATAAACATAAACTGAGGCAAATGAAGTATGCCTTTTAGCATTACTGTCAAAAGGTGATATTCTAACTAACCTATGTACTCCGTTTTCTCCTTTAAGCCATCCAAATCCAAAATCTCCATCAATTTCAATCGTAACAGATTTTATNCCTGCAACATCACCTTGTTGAAGGTCCAATTCTTTTATTTTNTACTTATTTTTTTCTGCCCACATCACATACATTCTCATTAACATTTGAGCCCAATCACAGCTTTCAGTCCCTCCAGCTCCTGCTGTAATTTGGATTACAGCACTCATTTCATCTCCTTCATTAGAAAGCATGTTTTTGAATTCNACTCCTTCAATATGTTCTTTACAATTTCTAAAATGACTTTCTAATTCTTTTTCTTCAACATCTCCATCTTTAAAGTAATCGTATAAAACCTCTAGATCTTCGCATAACGTTACAGCTTTTTTATAATCTCTAACCCATTGTTTTAAAGATTGTAATTCTTTCATTATTTTTTGAGCTTTTTTAGAATCATTCCAAAAATCAGGATCAAATGTAACCTCCTCTTTATTTGAGATTTCAATATTTTTAGAATCTATGTCAAAGATACCCCCTTAACGATTTAGTTCGTTCAAGGAGCTTTTTTATTTGATCAAATGTTATCATATGAATAACAAAAATACATTTTAAATTTACTTATAAACAACCTAATTAAATTTTTATATTTAAATTGTAATAGTTAATATATTTAGAGTATNGATATTCCAAAAACATTAAATATTTAATAAAAAAATATGACAATAAATTTAATTAGTGATACCGTTACTAAACCATGTGCTAAAATGTTGGAGTTTATGATTAACTCTAAAGTAGGTGATGATGTTTTTAAAGAAGATCCNACAGTAAATGAATTAGAAAATATGTTAGCTAAAATGTTTGGAAAAGAATCGGCATTATTTTTTCCATCCGGAACTATGGCTAATCAGACAGCTATAAAAATTCATACTGAACCTGGTGATCAATTAATATGTGATAAATATGCACATGTTTATAATTATGAAGGCGGTGGTGTTAGTTTTAATAGCGGAGTGTCTTGCAAATTAATTGACGGACACAGGGGNATGTTTACTAATGAACAAGTTATAAACTCAATTAACCCACCTGATTTTTACCACAGTCCCAAAACTTCATTAGTGTGTGTGGAAAACACAACCAATAAAGGTGGAGGCGCTTGTTGGGATATTAATGAACTAATTAAAATAAAGAAAACCTGTAAGCAAAATAATTTATCATATCATTTAGANGGTGCAAGGATTTGGAATGCAATGGTTAAAACAAATACTAAACCAATCCAATATGGAGAAATATTTGATTCAATTTCTATTTGTTTAAGTAAGGGNTTGGGTTGTCCAGTTGGATCAGTCTTACTTGGAACAAGTGAGTTTATTAATAAAGCTATTAGAGTAAGGAAAGTGTTAGGGGGAGGTATGAGACAGGCTGGATATTTAGCTGCTTGTGGAATTTATGCTTTAAACAATAACGTCATTAGATTAAAAGAAGATCACCTTAAAGCTATTGAAATTGAACATATTCTTTCTAAACTTACTTACATAAAGAAAGTTGAAAGAGTAGAAACAAATATTTTAATTTTTCAATTAACTTCTGATATTGATTCAAATACTTTTTTAGAAAAAATGTCAGAGAATAATGTTAAGTTAATCTCAATGGGAGATAATAAATTAAGAATTGTTACTCACAAAGATTATAGTGACCAGATGCATCAAAAATATATTGAAATTTTAAGAAATTTTAAAATATGACAAAAACTTCATTTTTTTTATTTGTAAGTACTATGTTTGTCATTTCTTGTAACAACGAAATTAAACCACCATTGAAAAATTCAATTATTCCACCTTTAGCTGACAAGATACCAGTTTCGTTTAAGAAATTTAATGACATAAGAATTGATGATTATTATTGGTTAAAAGAAAAGGAAAATCCTGAGGTTATTGATTACTTGGAAAGAGAGAATGATTATTATGAAAAAATGACATCTCATACTCTTGATTTACAAAATAAATTATTTAAAGAAATTAAGGATAAAATTAAAGAAGACGATGAGTCAGTGCCTTATTTTTTGAATGGATATTGGTATAAAACCAAATATAAAGAGGGCTTAGACTATCCTATCTACACTAGATTTAAGGATTCATTAAATAATAAAGAAGAAATTTTATTTGATTGTAATGAACTGGCAAAAAAACACGACTATTTTAATTTGTCAAATTTTCAAATTAGTCCTGATAATAAAATTGTTGCTTTCAGTACGGATGTGGTTTCAAGGAGACTATATTCAATTCAGTTTAAAAATCTAGAAACAGGAAAAATTTACAGTGACAAAATAATTAATTCTTCTGGAAGTTTTGCTTGGGCAAATGATAATTCTACACTTTTTTATACAAACAGAGACGTTAATACCCTAAGAAATGATAAAATTTTCAAGCATGTCTTAAACACAGATTATAAAAATGATGAATTAGTTTATTTTGAGAAAGATGAGACTTTCTATACTAATGTATCTAAATCAAAATCTAAAAAATTTATCATTATTTCTTCATTTAGTACATTAACATCTGAATTTCAATTTTTATCTGCCGATAATATTAATGATAGTTTTAAACTTTTTAATAAGAGAAAAAGGGGAGTTGAATATAGTATCAATCATTATGACGATCATTTTTACATAATTACAAATAAAGATAAAGCTTATAATTACAAGCTAATGAAAACTAAAATCTCTGATACATCTAGTGAAAAATGGATAGATGTTATTGAACACAGAAAAAATGTATTAATTGAGGGTATTGATATTTTTAAAGATCATTTAGTTGTTAGTGAAAGAGTCGATGGATTAAATAGAATAAATATTAAAAAATGGGACGATTCAGAAAATTATTTTTTAAATTTTGATAATGAAACGTTCAGTAGTAATACGACTACCAATTTAGATTTTAATTCAAAAAAATTAAAGTATGCCTATAATTCTTTAAATGAGCCATATTCTGTAGTTGAATTTGATATGATTACTAAAGAAAAAACTGTTTTAAAACAACATAAGGTTTTAGATAAAAACTTTAGTAAAGATAATTATGTTACTGAGAGAATTTGGGCCGACTCTAGAGATGGAAATCAAATACCGATATCGTTAATATATAAAAAGGGTATTAAAAGAGATGGTTCTAACCCGCTTTTAATTTATGGGTACGGTTCTTATGGAAATACAATAGATCCATCATTTTCAATAAGCAGGTTAAGTTTATTAGATAGAGGTTTTATATATGCAATTTCTCATGTTAGAGGAAGTGAATATTTAGGAAGGGATTGGTATGAGAACGGTAAACTTTTGAATAAAAAAAATTCATTTAACGATTTTGTAGATAGTACAAAGTTTTTAGTATCTGAGGGGTATACATCTTCTGCACATTGTTATGCTTATGGCGGCTCTGCAGGTGGTTTACTTATGGGAGCAGTGATAAACATGGCGCCTGAACTTTATAATGGAGTAATAGCTGCTGTGCCTTTTGTTGACGTTATTACTACAATGCTTGATGAAACTATCCCATTGACTACAAGTGAATACGATGAGTGGGGAAATCCAAACCAAAAAGAATATTACGAATATATGATGTCCTATTCTCCTTATGATAATGTATCTAAATTAAAATATCCTAATTTACTTGTGACTACTGGACTTCATGATTCACAAGTTCAATATTGGGAACCGGCTAAATGGGTAGCAAAACTTAGAGATTACAAGCAAGATCAAAATTATTTATTTTTAAATACTAACATGGAAACTGGTCATGGAGGTTCATCAGGAAGATTTGAAGCTATCAAAGATTTGGCTAAGGAATATGCTTTTCTTTTAGATCTTGAAAATATATATAATTAGTATTATTTGGTTCTAAACACATTTTTTAATTATTTTGTCGACTTAAATGCGTTCAAAACTAGTTTATGAGTAAAAAAGTTAAAGCTTTTAATAATATATTGGAGTTAATAGGCAATACACCTTTAGTGAAACTAAATAAAATTGTTGAAGATATTCCAGGAGATTTTTACGCAAAAGTAGAGGCATTTAATCCAGGTCATTCAAATAAAGACAGGATAGCTCTTCACATAATAGAGACAGCTGAAAAAAAGGGTTTGCTAAAACCGGGTTCAACAATTATAGAAACTACATCTGGAAATACTGGCTTTAGTTTATCAATGGTTAGTATGATAAAAGGGTACAATTGTATATTGGCAGTATCTTCAAAATCATCATCAGATAAAATAGATATGTTAAAATCTATGGGTGCAAAAGTTTATGTTTGTCCAGCTCATGTTAGTGCTGATGACAATAGATCTTATTATCAAGTGGCGAAAAGATTACATGAAGAAATAAAAGGTTCTTTTTATGTCAATCAGTACTTTAATAAATTAAATACAGAAGCTCATTTTAATTCTACAGGTCCTGAAATTTGGGAACAAACAAACGGGAAAATAACTCATTTAGTAGCAAGTAGTGGAACTGGAGGAACAATTTCAGGAATTGGTCAGTATTTAAAATCTAAAAATCCAAATATTAAAATAATTGGAGTTGATGCATATGGCTCAGTTTTAAAAAAATACCATGAAACTAAAGAATTTGATGAAGATGAAATTTATCCTTACAGAATAGAAGGTCTTGGTAAAAATTTAATTCCAACTGCAACTGATTTTGATATAATAGATTTTTTTGAAAAAGTTAATGATGAACAAAGCGCTCATTCTTCCAGAGAAATAGCCTTTAAAGAAGGTATGTTTGTTGGATATACATCTGGAGCTGCTATGCAGGCAGTAAAACAACTTTCTAAAAACAATATTTTTAATAAAGAAAGTATTGTAGTAATGATTTTTTGTGATCATGGTTCTAGATACATGAGTAAAATTTATAATGACAAATGGATGTCTGATCAAGGATTCTTTGATTCTGAAAAAACTCAGTTAGAAAAACCCATTGAATACATAAAATAAATACTATTTTTGTGAAATACTTTACAAATATAAATGAACGATTTATTTGACAAAATAATTTCAAACAAAGGTCCATTAGGTCAATATGCAAAAGTAGCAGAAGGATACTTTGCTTTTCCAAAACTAGAAGGTCCAATTAGTAACAGAATGAGTTTTAATGGCAAGAAAGTTATCACGTGGAGTGTTAATGACTATCTAGGACTTGCTAACCATCCTGAAATTAGAGAGTTTGATGCTGAAGCTGCAAAACAATATGGATCAGCTTATCCAATGGGAGCTAGACTTATGTCTGGGCACACTCATTTACATGAAAAATTAGAAATTGAATTAGCGGATTTCGTTAATAAAGAAAAGGCATACGTTTTAAACTTTGGATATCAAGGGATTTTATCTACAGTAGATTCCTTAGTTTCTAAAAACGATGTAATTGTATATGACATGGACTGTCACGCTTGTATAGTTGATGGAGTTAGACTTCACATCGGAAAAAGATTCACTTTTCAACATAATGATATTGATAGTCTGGTAATTAATTTAGAAAGAGCAACTAAAATTGCAGAAAAAACAGGTGGAGGTATTTTAGTTATTTCTGAGGGTGTTTTTGGAATGAGAGGTGAACAAGGAAAGATCAAAGAGATTACAGAACTAAAAAGTAAATATAAATTTAGATTATTAGTCGATGATGCACATGGTTTTGGAACTTTAGGAGAAACTGGAGCTGGAGCTGGTGAGGAGCAAGGAGTTCAAGATCAGATAGATGTCTATTTTGCAACTTTCGCAAAATCTATGGCAAGTACTGGTGCATTTATTGCAGCAGACAAAATGATCATTGATTATTTGAAGTATAATATGAGGTCTCAAGTATTTGCAAAATCTTTACAAATGCAACTTGTAGCAGGAGTCCTTAAAAGACTTGAAATGTTAAAAACTAGACCAGAGTTAAGGACTAAGTTATGGGATAATGTAAAAGCACTTCAAAGTGGATTAAGGGATCAGGATTTTGATTTAGGAAAAACTCAAAGTTGCGTAACTCCAGTATTTTTAAAAGGTGATATTCACGAAGCTTTTGTTATGGTAAAAGAATTAAGAGAAAAATATTTCATTTTTTGTTCTATTGTAGTTTATCCAGTTATTCCAAAAGGTTTTATTTTATTGAGATTGATACCAACAACTTCTCATAATATTGATGATGTAAATGAAACACTTTCTGCATTTTCTAAAATTAGATCCAAATTAAATGATGGTACCTATAAAAAAATTGCTGAAAAAATTAATATGATTTAATTTAAGAAACTTATCATTTTTTAACATGATGAATACTTAATAAAAAAAAAACACTAATTTTGGTAAGAATTTAAGCGTTATGAAGCCAAAAAAAATACTCAACGCTAATGAAATATCAACCATACTTAATAGGTTGTCTTTTCAGTTAATTGAAGATCATAATTTATTTAACGAGACTGTATTAATTGCAATTCAGCCAAGGGGAGGTCTACTGGCCAAAAGAATTTCAAACCTTATTAATAAGCACGAAAAAAACAATAATTTAAAACTTGGTTTTTTAGATATAACTTTTTTTAGAGATGATTTTAGAAGATCTGAAAAAGTGCTTAAAGCCAGTGTAACTGAAATTGACTTTATAATTGAAAACAAGACAGTTGTATTAGTTGACGATGTTTTATTTACTGGAAGAAGCATTAGAGCGGCTTTAAATGCTATTCAGTCATTTGGAAGACCTAAAGAAATTCAATTATTAACTTTAATTGACAGAAGGTTTTCAAGAGAATTACCAATTCAACCAGATTATTGTGGAACTCAAGTTGATTCTAGACTCAATGAAAAAGTAATTGTAAACTGGGATGAAAATGATGGAGAGGATTCTGTTTATTTATATAAAAATAAAAAATGAGTAATTTAAGCGTAGATAACTTATTGGGAATTAAGTATTTGAATAAAAGTGATTTAAATTTAATTTTCAAAACCTCAGATAATTTTAAAGAAATTATAAATAGAAAAATAAAAAAAGTACCTTCTTTAAGAGATGTAACAATCGCTAACTTGTTTTTTGAAAACAGTACTAGAACTAAACTTTCTTTTGAATTAGCTCAAAAGAGATTATCTGCTGATGTAGTAAATTTTTCATCTTCAGGTTCTTCAATTTCAAAAGGGGAAACATTAATTGATACAGTCAATAATATTCTTTCAATGAAAGTTGATATGATTGTTATGCGACACCCTAACCCAGGTGCAAGTGTTTTTCTTTCAAAGAACGTTGACTCTTGTATAATAAATGCTGGTGATGGTACTCATGAACATCCCACTCAAGCATTACTTGATGCTTATTCATTGATTGAAAAAATTGGTGATTTAAAAAATAGAAACATTCTTATTGTTGGAGACATTATGCACTCTCGAGTTGCATTATCGAATATATTTACTTATCAAAAACTTGGAGCTAATGTTACTGTTTGTGGACCAAAATCTCTAATTCCAAAAAGTATCGAGTCGCTAAATGTTAGTGTTGAAACTGATTTTAGAAAAGCCTTAAAAAATTCTGATGCAGTAAACATGTTAAGGATTCAAAATGAAAGAATGTCAAACTCATACTTTCCCTCTGTAAGAGAGTATGTTCAGCAATATGGTCTAACAATGTCATTATTGAATTCTATTAATAAGGAAGTAATAGTAATGCATCCTGGCCCAATAAATAGAGGAGTAGAAATTACAAGTGAAGTTGCAGACTCTAATCAAGCTATAATTTTAGATCAAGTTGAAAATGGTGTTGCTGTAAGAATGGCCATAATGTATCTTCTAGCTGCAAAGCTCAAATAGCATGAATTCATTCAAATCAATTAATACATTATTTTTTAATATAAATGATAAAAATAATTTTTTTAGTTCTATAGCTGAAATTAAAAAAGAGATTAAATTAAAAAATATTATCATAGAGTTAAATGAAATAAACTTTGATGAATTTTTAGAAGATTTAAATAAATTATTTATTGAATCTAAAATTCATAAAAGATCTTTTGTGATTGTTAAATCAGATTTTAAATCAGATTACTATAATTTAAACATTGATATAGTTCCAACCTTACAGGAAGCCAGTGATATAATTGAAATTGAAGAAATAGAGAGAGATTTAGAAATATGATGAAATTAACAATATTAGGTAGTTGTGCAGCTTCTCCATCATCTATTGGCTTCACTTCTTCTCAAATACTACAGGTTAATGCAGCTTCTTACTTAATTGATTGTGGGGAAGGAACACAAATTCAATTAAGAAAAAATAAAATAAAGTTTAATACCATTGAACATGTTTTTATCTCTCATTTACATGGTGATCATTTTTTTGGACTTCCAGGTCTAATTTCTTCGTTAAACTTATTAGGAAGGAAAAAGCCGTTAAATATTTATGGACCTATTGGATTAAAAAAAGCTATTACTCTTTTATTGAAAATAGGACAATCTTGGACTAACTTTAATCTTATTTTTATTGAGTTAGATAATTCGGNACCTTGTGTGTTATTGAACAATGAAAATATTATNGTTTCTACAATTCCTTTAAAACATAGAATATATACAAACGGATTTCTGTTTACTAAAACTTCTAACAGTCAAAAANTAATTATAAAAAAAGTTCAAGAATACAATATAGATAAAACCCAATTTTCTGGGATTAAACTAGGTAAAGACGGAGTTACAGACAATGGTCAAATAATTAATAACTCAGAACTAGTAGAACCTAAAATTCCAGAAATAAAATATGCGTATTGTAGTGATACTTTGTTTAGCAAAGATTTTATAGAACAAATTGAAGGTTGTGATTTATTGTACCATGAGTCTACATTTTTAGAAAACCATAAAGAATTAGCTAAAAAAACATTTCATTCAACTGCTTTACAAGCTGCTACTATTGCAAAGAATGCTAATGTTAAAAAACTTCTTTTAGGGCATTTTTCATCAAGATATAATAATTTGAACTTGTTTTTAGATGAAGCTAAAACCGTTTTTGAAAATTGTGAATTAGCAATTGATAACAAGAGTTTTGTAATTTAATAATAAGTGTTAATTTAGAATATGTCAAAAGATTTGAGTCAATATAGAGATAAGTATCTTAAGGNTGAGTTAAATGAAAATGACTTGCCGGAAAATCCTTTTGTTTTATTTACTAAATGGTTTAATGAAATTGAAAAATATGGTTCTGAAAGAGAACCTAATGCAATGTCATTATCTACTGTAAGTTCTAGTTCTTCTCCCATTACAAGAATTGTTTTATTAAAAAAATTTTCAGAATTAGGTTTTGTTTTTTTTACCAATTATGATAGCCGAAAAGGTAAAAACATTACAAATAATCCAAATGTATGTTTGTCATTTTATTGGNCTTCAATGGAAAGACAAGTTATTATTCAGGGNATTGCAAATAAAATTAGTGAAAAGGATTCTAATGAATATTTTAATTCTAGACCAGAAAGCAGCAGAGTTGGAGCTATCATTTCAGATCAAAGCGAGGTTATTTCCTCAAGAAAATACATTGATGATAAATTAAAAAACTTTAATATTAATAATAAAAATATGACCAAGCCTAAGAACTGGGGAGGGTATAATGTTGTTCCTAGTTCTATNGAATTTTGGCAAGGTAGAGATAATCGTTTACACGACAGAATTATTTTTTTTAGTGAATCAAAAGTTTGGAAATTTAATAGGTTGTCACCTTGAAAAGAATTGTTTTAGTTAGACATGCAAAATCTTCATGGGAACATAATGTAACCGACTTGAAGCGTCCGCTTTCAAATACTGGTTACAATGACGCTCTGTTTATGTCAGGTGTTTTTAATAATTTAAATATAAAAATTGATATTATATTTTCAAGTCCAGCACTTAGAACAAAGCAGACTGCAGAAGTATTTTTAAAAAATATCAAGCCCTTTAATCTTAATAATTATAATATAGATTCTGAACTTTACGATTTTGAGGGTAATAATGTAGAAATGTTTATTAAGAATCTAAATAATAATTTTGAATCAGTTATGATTTTTACACATAATAATTCATGTAATAATTTGTTTTCTAAATTTTCAAATATTAAAGGAAAGTGTGTTCCAACTTGTGGAATTTTAATTTTTGAATTTGATGTATCTTTGTGGAGTAATATTAATTCTGGGAAATCTAGTTATTATTTTCCTAAAAACTTTAAATGATCATCACTTCAAAGAATTTATTTATAAATAGAGAAATCAGTTGGCTTCAATTCAATGAAAGAGTTTTGGAGGAAGCAAATGATTCTAAGGTTCCTTTAATTGAAAGAATTAGATTTTTAGGTATTTTCTCAAATAATTTAGATGAGTTTTACAGAGTTAGGTATGCTACAGTAAAGCGTATTGCAGTTAGTGCTAATAGNGGAAAAAAAATTTTTAAAGATAGAACAGCAAAGCAATTGTTATATGACATTTCAGCTATAGCAACTGATCTTCAACAAAAAAGTTTCTCGATTTTAAATAATATTATAAAACTTTTAGAAAAAGATAAAATTTATTTTGTAGATGAGTCAAAAGTTAAACCTATTCATAGACAATTTATAAGTAATTATTTTTTTGAAATAATTAGTCCTGCTATAGATATTATTATCTTAAATAAAAATAAAAAATTTCCAAAGTTTAAAGAAAATTTATCTTTTTTATTAATTAGGATAGAATTAGAGAATGATGAAATCCAGTATGCTATAATTAGATTCCCTAAGAACCTTGACAGATTTGTTAAATTACCATCAGATAACATTGGNCAAAATATTATATTGATTGATGATATNATTAGATATCATTTAAAAGATATTTTTAAAATTTTTAATCCCAAGTCTATTGAAGCTAATATGGTCAAAATAAGTAGAGATGCTGAATTAGATTTTGATGATGACATTTCAAAAAGTTTTTTAGATAAAATTGCCCAAAGTGTTAAAGAAAGATCAAGTGCTGAACCTGTTCGTTTTGTTTATGACAGTGAAATTAGATTAGATACTTTAAATTTTTTGCTTATGCAAATGGGAATTAATAATGAAACTGACAGCATTATTCCAGGAGGTAAATACCATAATCGTAGGGATTACATGGATTTCCCCAATCTTCATACTGATTTAGTCTACAAGCCTATGCACCCTTTAAATGTAAAAGGTTTTAGTCATAGTGATAACACTTTTGATAAGTTAAAAGAAAAGGATTTTATGATACATACTCCTTATCATAAATTTTCTTATATAATTAGTTTTTTAATGAAATCTTCTATAGATCCCAAGGTTAAGAAAATTTCAATTACAATTTACAGGTTGTCTAAATTATCTAAAATTGCAAGTGCACTAATAAATGCAGCTAGAAATGGTAAAAAAGTTATTGTTCAAATAGAGCTTCAGGCAAGATTTGATGAATCAGCGAATATTCGATATGCTAAAGAAATGCAATCGCAGGGAATAAAATTAATTTTTGGTTCTCCTAATTTAAAAGTACACAGTAAAATTTGTCTTATTGAAAGATTAGAAAACGGTAATTTGAAAAAATATGGTTTTATTAGTACTGGTAATTTTAATGAATCTACAGCAAAAATTTACACAGATTTGACTTTATTTACATCTAATGGTAAAATATTAGATGAAGTTTCTAATGTTTTTAATTTTTTTAATGCAAATTATAAAAGGTATATTTTTAAAAATCTATTTGTATCTCCAATAAATACTGAATCTAAGATTAAAAAACTTATTATTAACGAAATAAATAATGCAAAGAGAGGTAAGAATGCATGGATAAAAATTAAAATAAACAACATCACAAGTTATAGTTTAATTCGTTCTTTATATGATGCAAGTAGGGCGGGAGTAAAAATTGAAATGATAGTTAGAGGTATATGTTGTCTTATTCCTGGTAAAAAAAATATGAGTGATAATATTGAAGTTATTAGTATCGTAGATAGATTTTTAGAACATACAAGATTTATGATTTTTAATAATGACGGTAATAATAAAACTTTTATTTCATCTGCAGATTGGATGACAAGAAACTTAGATAATAGAGTTGAAGTAACTTGTCCTATTCTACAAGATGATTTGAAAAATGAAATTTTAGATATATTTAACATCTATTGGAGCGATAATATTAAAGCAAGAATGGTAAATATTAATTTTGATGATAAATCTAGAGTCTCAAATAAAAATGAATATAGATCCCAAAAAAATATTTATAATTATTATTTAAATAAAATTGAAGGAATTTAGTAAAGTAAAAAAATATGCAACTATAGATATTGGTTCTAATGCCATTAGACTTTTGATTTCTAATATTTATATCCATAATTCAGAATTGTTTACTACTAAAAATTCACTTGTAAGAGTGCCTATTAGATTAGGAGAGGATGCTTTTAAAAATGGGGAAATTTCTAAAAAAAATATTTCTAGGTTATTAGACTCTATGACATCTTTTAAACTATTGATGAAAGTTCACAGTGTAGATAAATATCTGGCCTATGCCACATCCGCTTTAAGAAGTTCATCAAATGGAGAACGTATTATTGACTTAATTGAACAAAAAGTTAACATTAAAATTCAAATAATTAGCGGGAAAAAAGAAGCTGTATTAATAACTAATAATCCAGCCTTTTTAATTAAAAATAAAACTTTTTGTTTTATAGATGTTGGTGGGGGAAGCACAGAACTTACACTAATTAAAAACAATGAAGTATTGATTTCTAAGTCTTTTAATATTGGAGGTGTAAGACTGATAAATAATTTAGTAAATAAATCTACCTGGAAAAAATTTGAAAATTGGATAGAAAATAATTTATCTAATAAAAAGAACATTGAGGTGATTGCCCTTGGTGGTAATATTAATAAAATATTTAAATTATCAGGAACTAAGTTAGGAAAGCCATTAACAGTGCAATTAATTGATTCTACTATTAGTGATTTGGAAAAAATGTCTTTTTTTGATAAAATGATTACTTTAAAACTTAATCCAGATAGAGTTGATGTTATAGTTCCTGCTGGAAAAATATATCAATTTGTTTTAAATAAAATGGATGTAAATGAGATTTCAGTTCCAAAAATTGGACTTGCTGACGGAATGGTTTATGAATTAATAAACGAATTATAAATTAAGTTTAAATTCTTTTCGTAAGCTTTCAATTCTAGGATTTATTGTTTTTAGTTTTTCATACTTTTCTAGAGGAGAATAAATGAATTTTTTTTCTTTTAATTTATTTACTTTAATATNAATTTTAATATTATTGTTTGCTAAATCTGTTTTTAAAAAACTTAACAATTCATTTATGTTTCTTTCTAATTCTATTTTATTAGTTTCATTAGTAAGAGTGTAAGAAATTTCATTTTCTTCTAAAATTTCTGGTTTTGCTATAGCAAGAATACTTGCAAGATTTTTTCTTCCTTTATTTAACAGCTTTTCATGAAATTTATTCCAAGATTTTTCAAGTAAAGTTTGATTAAAAATCGAATCTGAATTTACTGAACGAATTATTTTGTTTTCATTTTCAGCATTTAAATTTTCTATATTTTTTTTGGCTTTTAAGCTTGAAATTGATAAACCTGAAATATTTTTATTCTCTATCTTCTCTATCTTCTCTATCTTCTCTATCTTCTCTATCTTCTCTATCTTCTCTATCTTCTCTATCTTCTCTATCTTCTCTATCTTCTCTATCTTCTCTATCTTCTTTACCGGAATTTCAATATTTTCCTTTGTTTTTTTATTTGTTATTTCTTCACTAGTTAAGATTTTTATTTTTTTTTTTAATTCAATATTTTCGATTGAACATAATTTCATTAAACATATTTCTGTTAGCAGACGCTGATTTTTACTGTTTTTGTACCTATAACTACAGTCCTCAGCCAAATTAATTGCATTTATTATAAAATTAGAATCTTTAATTTTGGACTGATTAATATATTTAATTTTTAAATTTTCATTTTGTTCTAAAAGAACTTGACTTACACTATTTTTTGATATTAGCAAGTCTCTAAAGTGAAGACATAATCCATCAATAAAATGTTGACCACTAAAACCCTGCTCAATTACTTTGTTGAACAATAGAAGACAATTAGTGATATCGTTTTTAATTATTTGTTCAAACGTTTCAAAATAGACATCATGATCTAAAATGTTTAAATTTTTATAAGCCAGTTCTTTAGTTATTTTACCATCGGTAAAATTTACTAATCTGTCAAATATTGATAAAGCATCCCTTAGTGCACCATCACTTTTATTTGCTATTAAATAAAGAGATTCATCATCAAATAAAATATTTTCTTTTTTTGCTATTGTTTCTAAATGATTTTTTATATCCAAGAACTGATTTTTTTAAAATCATAAATTTGACAACGAGATAAAATGGTAGGGATTACCTTATGTTTTTCTGTTGTTGCTAATATAAAAATCGCATATTTTGGAGGTTCCTCTAATGTTTTTAAAAAAGCATTAAAAGCTTGTCCGGAAAGCATATGAACCTCATCAATTATGTACACCTTGTAGTTACCTGTTTGAGGTGGTATTCTGACTTGATCTATCAAATTCCTAATATCATCTACCCCATTATTAGATGCTGCATCTAATTCAAATATATTGTAAGAAAAATCACTTGATTTATTATCGTCATTTATTTGTTTAGCAAGTATTCTTGCGCATGTAGTCTTTCCGACTCCACGAGGTCCGCAGAACAACATAGCCTGTGGAAGTTGATTATTTTGTATAGCATTTTCAAGTGTTTTAGTTATTGATTTTTGGCCAACGACTGTTTCAAAACTATTAGGTCTATACTTAAGAGCAGATACAACAAAATTTTCCATCAATACAAATATATAAATAGACTTATAATATTATAAATTTTAAAACTTTAATAATTTTTTTTTATCAACATAATTTTAATCTATTTTTGCAATAAGCAGGCCTTCTTATCGCTTTTATTTATAAAAGAGGAAAGTCCGGACACCAAAGAGCATTATAGCGGGTAACACCCGTCACTATTTATAATAGAGGACAAGTGCAACAGAAAGTATGTACAGTTAGGCTGTAGTGAAACCAGGTAAACTCTATAAGGTGAAACGTCACGTATACCAACGCTTGAGAGCTGCTCGCTCAATGTTGGAGGGTGGGCGGTTTGAACAAAATAGTAATATTTTGTCTAGATAAATGATAAGACAAGACAGAATCCGGCTTATGGCCTGCTTTTTT
>JGI24539J26755_10000722_pt1 | contig 15700 bp, 9 predicted proteins | sample NorSeaMetagenome_2_FD_26755 | JGI IMG/M metagenome (IMG submission 26755) | reverse complement strand
AAAGGAGCAGCTAATTATTTTAATGAAACCGTAAATATTGAAAAAGTTAGAGAAGAAGCTGATGGCGAAATTGTTTTAATTAATATTATAAAAATTGAGTAGGGATAACGAAATAGAAAATTTAAAAAAAGCCCTTGAAAGACAAAAGCTAGCTAGAAAACAGGCCGAATCTTTACTTGAATTTAAAAGTTTAGAGCTTTATGAGAGTAATAATAATCTCTTAATATTAAATGAAACCTTAGAAGAAGAAGTAAAGAGACGAACAACTAAAATTGATGAGAAAGAAAAGCAATTTAAAGTTTTAGTAGAAAATGCAACCGATATTATTTTCACGATGGATCTAAATGGTTTTTTTACGTATGTAAATCCTATTGCTCAAAAAGTTTCAGGTTATAATGAACAAGAAATGTTGTTAATGATGTTTGTTAATTTAGTTGATGAGAGTCATAAAGAGGACGTAATACAACATTACCATAATCAAATAAATAATTTAGATGAAATTTCGAATTTAGATTTTCCAATTTGTAATAAGAATGGGGAGCTTATTTGGATTAATCAAAAGGCTAGATTAATTCAAGGCGATAATGGACTTAAAGAATTTGTGGTGATTTCTAGAGATATCACTGATATAAAAGCAGAAAACGAACTTGTAAAAAAAAGTGAAGAAAAGTACAGAGGTATTATTGAAAACTTGAAGCTTGGGATTTTAGAAATTGATAATGACAATAAAATAGTAAAAGCTTACCCCCAATTTTGTTTTTTATCTGGATATAATGAAACCGAATTAATTGGGAAATCACCAACTGAATTATTTTCTCATAAAACCACAAAAAAAATAATAAAAAACCAATACATAAAAAAAATAAAAGCCGAATCGGGTGCTTATGAACTTCCATTAATTAAGAAAAATGGAGAGGTTGCTTGGGTTATTACTAGTGGAGCAGAATTTAATGGAAGTGATGGAAAACCTAAAGGAACAATGGGGATTCATTTAGATATTACTGAGCGAAAAAAAATGGAATCTGATTTGAGAGAAGCTAAGTTAAAAGCTGAGGAATTGAATAAGATAAAAGAAATGTTTTTAGCAAATATGAGTCATGAAATTAGAACTCCTATGAATGCCATTGTTGGGATGTCTGAATTACTTGAACAAACAAATTTAGATCAGTCCCAATTAAACTACTTATCAGCTATAAGTTCTTCATCTAAAAACTTATTGGTTTTAATTAATGATCTACTAGATTTTTCTAAAATTGATTCAGGTAACCTCTCATTAGAATTGGTTGGATTTAATTTGCAAAAATTAATTAATAAAACAGCCGAAACACTTAGTCTAAAAGCAGATCAAAATGGGGTTGATGTTATATGTAATATAGATGTAAACCTGCCTAGATTGTTAAAAGGAGATCCTACAAGAATAGGTCAGGTATTACTTAATTTGTTAAGTAATGCCGTTAAATTCACTACTAATGGATCTGTTTTTCTTAGTGTTAATTTAGTTAAAAAAGAAAAGACTAAGTATAGGGTGCAATTTAATGTTAAGGATGAAGGTATTGGGATTTCTGAAAAAGAGTTAACTAATATTTTTAAAGATTTTTCACAAGCAAAAGACTCAACATCAAGACTTTATGGCGGTACTGGTTTGGGGCTGTCTATTAGTCAAAAAATAGTTTATTTAATGAAAGGTGACTTAAAGGTCAAAAGTGAATTAAATAAAGGGTCTGAATTTTCATTTACTCTGGAACTAGAAGAAGTTGATTTTGACGATTTTGAAAAAGAATCAAATGATAATTACGAAATTAAATATAACTTTAATCAATGTGATGTTTTATTGGTAGAAGATAACCCTGTTAATAGCTTAATGGCGAAAACAATTCTTGAGAATTGGAATTGTAAAGTTGACTTAGCTGAAAATGGAATTGAATCAATCGTAAAATTGAAGACTCAAATTTATGATCTTATATTGATGGATATTACAATGCCTAAAATGGGAGGTATTGAAGCGTCCCTAATTATTAGAAATGAGTTAAAAATTAAAACACCTATAATTGCGTTAACAGCCAATGCAATTAACGGAGATAGTGAGAAATGCTTAGAGGCTGGTATGAATGATTATTTATCTAAACCGTATCATCAAATCGATTTAAATAAAGTGTTAAATAAATGGATTCAACCTTCTGTATACTTAATAAATGAGAACTTAATCAACCTATCTAAATTAGAAGAAATGGAAGATCCTGTATTTCTAAAGAAAATGGTTAATCTCTTTTTAGTAGAAACACAAAAAGAGATAGCTCTACTAAAAGAGGCTATTGATAAATCAAACTTTAAACAAATTCGATTCACAACTCATAAGATAAAACCATCTATAAACTATGTATGTATCCCTCGTTTATATAGTGAAGCTAAATCAATAGAAATTAGCAAAGATGATGATGACAAGTTTTTAGAAAAGACCAAAGCATTTATTGAGCTTCTGGAATTGGTTTTAAAACAATTAAAACAACATCAATAATTCCCAAAACAGGAATAGTTTTCTCATTTTAAAACACTTATTAATATTTATAATGCTTAAGTAATTGATTTTCAAGCGTTTTTGTTTTTTGGAACACTTTCAGCATATATAGGTTTAAATTAAAACGTACACTATGAAAATAAACATATTCCTTAATCGTTACACTTAACCTTGTACTAATTTTTAAATTTTAAACCCTTTCATTGAATAACTCTGGAGCATGATATAAGCAACCTAAACGCTGTGTGACTAGTTGTTATTATAGTTAGTGTTGGTAGAGACGTATTTTACAAAAGTAACTTAAAAAGTGATCGAAAAAGGATTTAATAACAGTAGATTCTAAAGCATACAATAAAACTATATTTATTACTGTGTGACTCTCAATTTAAACTGAGATGATTATATCATTAGTGCAGCAATTAATACTAATTAAAATAATAAACAACTAAAACAAACGCTAAAAATTATTCTTATGAAAGATATACCAAAAATATTTATTGTTGAAGATGATATATTTTATTCTGGTCTTATTAAAAATGAAATTGTAAAAAATAGCTTAGGGGAAGTAGAGTCTTTTTCTTCGGGCGAAACTTTCATGAACAATCTTTTTAAAATGCCAGATATTGTATTGTTAGATCATAATTTAGGATCTATGAAAGGAATAGACATTCTAAAAAACATTAAATCTCTCAATCCCAATATTCAGGTTATTGTTTTATCCGCTCAAGATAAAATAAGGGTTGCAATTACTTCTTTAAAGTTCGGTGCTTACGATTATGTAGAAAAGAATGATTTTGCATTTGACAGAATAAACGTACTTATAAAAAACATTGCCAAATTCAATCAAATAGTAAAAGAACAAAAGCGGTTTAAAATAGCAAAAATTATTTTTAGTGGATATGTAGCTACTTTGATTTTGTTAGCGATATACCTAGAATTATAAAATTAATACAGACCAGACCAGACCAGACCAAAACCATGAAAAACTTTAGGCAATCTCTCTATTTAGTCACAATAGCTTTGATTTTTAGCTCCTGTGCTTATCAAAATATTTTTGAATCAAACAATCAAAACAATATTACAGATCTCTTAACAATAAACTCAAATTATCAATATAAAATTACCGTTGATGATAAATTGAGTATCAGTGTTTGGAACCATGATAATATGAGTATTGGTTCATTGTTTGGAATATATAACTCAAATGAAGTTTATGGTAAGTGGGTTATGGTAGATGCTTCAGGCTATATAATGGTTCCTAAAATTGGAAGAGTTAGACTTCTAGGGTTAACTTGTGTAGAAGCTGCGGATACTTTAGCAGCGCTTTATTCAAAAATTTTAGTTGATCCTAACTTAGTGGTAAAAGTCTTAAATAGGGATGTTACCATTTTAGGAGAAGTTAGAACACCAGGTAACTACATTTTAGAAAAACAAAGAAATACCATAACAGAAATTATTGGTATAGCTCAAGGGTTTGAATTTTATGCAGATAAAAAGAAAGTTCAACTAATCAGAAACAACAAAAGTTACCAAATAGACTTTACTAAATTGATAGACAACAACTATCAAATCTTAGTTCAGGCAGGGGATGTTATAAACATTCCAACAAGAACAGGGAAGTCGATTGATAAAAAAGCACCAACCTTAATTCCTTTTGCCAGTGCCTTGACAGCTCTTGCGTTAATTTTTTCAGTAGTCTTGAATTAATATTATGGCTTCATTTCAAAACATAAAAAAACAGCTGCTACCTTTAATTAAAGGAATACCTACAATTATTGTAATATTTATAGTATCCATTTTTATCGCCAAAAAAATCATCCAATATACACCAACTATGTATTTGTCTATAGCTAAGATAAAATTAGACAATCAGAAGTACGGGGCATCTAATTCACTTCTGTATAAAGATTTCGATGTTTTTACATCCGACGAGAAAATAGAGTCTGAGGCAGAATTATTAGGATCTCATTTACTGATTAAAAAAGCGCTTGAAAGAGTTCAATTTGATATTGCAATAAACAGAATTGGAAATATCAAAAATACTTCATTATATAAAAATAGTCCAATAAATATTGAATATAATTTTACAGATGCTGATTTATTTGATGTGTTATTTAAATTAACGATAACAAACAATGATTTAGTCATAAAGTATACAATTAATGGGGTCAAAGTTATAAAATATGGAAAGCTAAATATTGCAGTCAATATTAATGGAAATCAAATAATGATTAATAAAAATGATTCACTAATTAAGCTGAACAACTTAGAATTGGATGGTCAATATTCATTTTTAATTTATTCGGAAGAAAGTCTTATTAATAAAGTTAAAGAGCAGTTAGATGTAAAGCCTATAGATAAAGAAATATCTGTATTAAGAGTTGTGTTTAAAGATCCCATATCTAGAAAAACTGCTGATTTTAATAATGCATTATGTGAAAGTTATATAGAAGATTATATCATTACAAAAACGTATGCAGCTAATAAAACGGTTGCTTTTATTGATGTAAAATTAGAAGAGATAGGGAGAGACTTAGCGAATGCTGAACAAGAGCTAGAAAGTTATAAGATGAGAAATGACGTTATTAATACGCTTCAAGAAACTGAAACTGGATTAAGGCAATTATCTAATCTAAAAATTCAATTAGTCAATACTGAAATGAGCGAAAAAGCCATTATAGAATTAGAAGACTACATAAAAAATGGTGATTATTTTGAAGAAACAGCCATCAATTTTGGTTTTGGAGACTTACTAATGACAGAGTTAGTAAAGAAACTTAAATTATGGAATGATGAAAAGCAAGATTTATTAATTAAATACAAAAATGGAAGTGATCAAATAAACGCAGTAAATTATAAAATAGAAGAAATTAAGCGATACATCAAAGAGGCTATTAAATCAAATAAAAGAGAAATTATTACAAAACGAAAAAAGTTAGAAGCTGAATTAAAAATACTATCTACTCAATTTGTGGATATACCAACAAGGGAAAAAGATTTACAGATTTTAGATAGAGAATTTCGTTTACAAGAATCAGTATATAATTTCTTATCTCAAAAAAGAATAGAAGCTTTTATCGCTTCTACTTCAACAACCTCATTTCATAGAATTATACAACCGGCTTATGCACCTAAATTACCAGTATCTCCTAACAAAACTTTAATAATTTTTGTATGTGGTTTTTTAGGTTTAATTACCGGAGTTTTCTTTGTATACCTTAGACAGTTTGCAAGAGCAAAAGTGATGGAAAAAAATGATTTGGAACAAAACTCACAATTGCCAATTGCTGGAGTTATCAGAAATGTAAAACTTAATATTGAAGCCGAATTCATTACACTGTCAAAATCATTATTACTTAAAAAGACCATTCAACCCAATCAAGTAATTGTGGTTACTTCCTCTTTAGCTCAAGAAGGGAAAACAATAAGTGTAGAAAATCTTGGAAGTGCCTTAATGTCATTAGGACACAAAGTTTGTTTAATTGATTTTGACAATATTAATTACGATTTGTCAGCTACTTTTCATAAAGCAAAAGATTTTACCGTAGCAACATCAAAAGATTTCAATCAAAATGGCTTAGTACTAACCACTAAAAATGAAGGAACTCTTTTAGAGGAGGATTATGACTTGTGTAAATCTAAATTAGATGAACTTAAAACTTATTATGATTATATAATTATAGATACTTCTCCAACTGCAATCTCAATTACACCGGTACAATTGATGAAGCTGGCAGATCTTAACCTTTATTTGATTAAAGCAAATTTCACAACAATAAGCTATATCAGTAATGCCGACTTGTTAGTAGAAGAGTATGGCTTAAAAAACACTCACTTCCTATTAAGTAATGCACATATAGCAAGTAACTATAACGGTAACCTAATTGGTTCTGGCTTTGAAGGTAAAGCAAGAAATAAAGGAATCATTAATAAAATTAAGCAATACATCAACTATTACTTATTAGAAAATGATTAGAAAACTGATAAATGTTACATCAAAAAACACCCATCAATTGATGGTATTGTTCGACCAGGCATTAGTGAGTGGAGTTAACTTTTTAATAGCCATTTTGTTGGCGAGATTATTAGGAATAGAAGATTTTGGCTTGTATGTATTTGGTTGGATGTTGGTTCTCTTTGTTAGTAGTGTTCAATTAGCATTTATTGTGTCCCCACTATTTACAATTTATCCAAAACAAAAAAATGCTTCAAATTATTTAGGTGGTTTACATGTTGTTCAATTGGGTTTTTCTATAGTAACATTTGTATTAAGTTTGGTTGTTGTAAAGGCAGTATTTATTTACAAACCTGAGTGGGAGATAGAGGGGGTTTTTTATAGTTTGCCTTTGGTTGCAGCTCTCTTTGTTTTACAGGATTTTTATCGTAGAATAAATTTCACTCTTAAAAAACCAATAAGAAGTTTAATATCAGATAGTGTTTCCTATGGTGGTCAACCAATTGGTATATTACTTTTAAACCATTTTGAAATCCTTTCAATTCACCACATATTTTTAGCAATAAGTGTTTTGTTTAGTGTTTCTATTACTTATAATTTACCGAAAATCAATTTAACTCTAAATATTTCAAATATTAAAAACACCATTAGTGAGAATTGGTTATTCTCTAAGTATTTGGTGGGTACCGCCCTTTTGCAATGGGTTTCTGGTAACTTTTTTATAATTGTTGCAGGGGGGGTTCTCGGTGCCGTAGCGATTGGAGCTATTAGAATAGCTCAAAATGTTGTAGGAGTATTGCATGTTCTCTTTTTAGCAATGGAAAATATCGTCCCAATAAAGGGAGCAGAAATCTTAGATAAAAAAGGAAATATAAGTTCTCTTAGGTACTTTAAACAAATGTTATTTAAAGGCGGAGCTTTAACTTTAATTGTATTGCTACTGATTGCCTTTTTTAGAACTCAGATTATTTCTATTTTTTATGGAGATGAATACCTTCAATATGTTAATCTCCTGTTAGGATTTACAGCACTGTATGTACTTGTGTTTGTTGGAACAATCTTAGGATTTGTAATAAGAACTTTTGAAATGAATAGTATCTTTTTTTGGAGCTATATTATTACAACCCTTTTCGGTCTTATGGTTGCACAACCTCTTATTACTAAAACAGGTATTTATGGAGTTTTAATAGGGTTATTTATCTCTCAACTTATTAACATCAGCTTTTACGTCATAAAATTGAATTCAAAATTGAAAATATTTTGGAAATAATTCACATCTTACTCGGAAAAGCAAACCCTAATAGAATGAATGGGGTAAACAAAGTAGTCAATAGCTTGGCAACTTACCAAGCTAAAAAAGGAGTTGAAATTAGTGTTTGGGGAATTACTAAAAACCCAGCTCATGACTATCCTAAAAGAAATTACGAGACCTTTTTATTTAAAGAGACCTCCAAAATATTCTTACCTAAAGGAATGAAAAAAGCAATCCAAAATAAGACTAAAAGGACTGTTTTTCATTTCCATGGAGGGTTTTTACCCCAATTCATTTTAATTACTAAACTTATTTTAAAAGAAAGGATGACTTACGTATTTACACCCCATGGAAGTTATAACACCATTGCATTGGAACGTAGTTATTGGAAAAAAAAAATATACATCTGCTTGTTTGAAAAAGGATTGGTTGAAAATGCAAAAGCCTTACATTTTATTGGAAAGAGTGAAATAATAGGCGCAAAACAATTGTTTCAAGTTAAAAAACATGTCTTAATACCCAACGGACAAAATGCTGGCGAAATACAATTTCCAACCGATCCCAAAAAAGAAAATTCATTTTCTATTTTTGGATTTTGTGGTCGATTAGATGTAAAGACCAAAGGACTAGATCTTCTATTAAAAGGGTTTTCTAAATTCCTTTACAACTCTGACCAAAAGGGTGAATTGTGGCTGATTGGAGATGGTAAAGAAAAAGATCTATTGGTAAGCTTGGCACAAAATTTAAACATAACCAATCAGATAAAATTTTTAGGAAGCCTATACGGAAAAGAAAAAATAAAAATAATGAATCAATTTGATTATTTGATGCTCACTTCTAGAAATGAAGGATTACCTGGGGTTGTTTTAGAAGCTTCAGCTCTAGGAGTGCCCAGTATTGTAAGTAAGGAAACTAATATGGGTGATTATATTACTCAAAACAAAGCAGGAATATGCTTAGAACAAAATACTCCCACGACAATTGCTGTAGCGATGAAAACAGCTTCAGACTGGAAAAGTACTGGGGAAATTAATCGAATTAGCGAAAATGCAAAGCAAATGATTGAAACGCAATTTAATTGGAAAACAATAGTTCAAAACTTAGAACAGCTCTATGTCTAATAAATTACCAGCCATAATAAGAAATATCAGTGCAATACTTCTCGTTATTTTATGTATTAAAATAGTAGGGTATTTCTCTATTGTCGAAGATAGGACGATAAATAAAATATTTAAAATTATTTCTAGAGTAGGAATGACAGGGATGATTATTGCCCTACAATTTTGTCTCATTAGATTGGGTTGTCAGCCTCTCTTTAAATATGAAAATGTACTGGCAACAGTACTTTATTTTATTTATCTTTTAATCGCAGTTGCCTCATTTACATGGTCTACCGACGCTGCATATTCCATGTTACAATGGGTTATGACTTTTGAGAGTTTAGTGTTTGTATTTGTGTTTATGCGCGTTATAAGTGTGATTAACGCCTATTTTCCTGAATATAAAATTGATCTAATCAAGACCTTTGCATTATCAATATTTCCTATAATGATCATTTTTATTGCAGGCTCATTTATAGAACCTGATTTATTTTATCGAGGAATGCGTGGAGGAGAAGAACAGCGTTTGGGGGGGTATTATATGAATCCCAACGAGTTAGGAATGCTTTCGAGTATTGGTGCATCAATGACTTACCTCTATATTCAAAAAGTAAAGCGTAAGTTATTTCCTATAATCATAATGATTACTGCAATAGTGGTATTGGTGCTAACTGCATCACGTTCTTCAGCAATTGGATTCATACTAATAATGGGAATCTTGATTTTACAATCAGACAACATAAAACTAAAAATAATCATGTTTATAGGAGTTGGTTTAGCCGTTCCAGTATTTTTAAATTTTATCATTTTTAAAGACGGTGGAGGAGTAGAAGAAGTACTTAGTATGACCGGTCGTATTCCTTTTTGGACAGCTTTATTAAATGAAGGAATAGTAAAAGAACCCTTTTTTGGTTACGGATTTATGCGAATTAATTATACCGATTATTTTGAGAGTTTAAATACCTATGCCGCTAAAATGACTCACAATACTTTTATGCAAGTACTAATGAATTTAGGTTTTGTAGGATTCTTTGTTGCCTTTTGGCAATTGGTTCAAACTATTAGAAACTTTTTTAAAGAAAGAAAAACTAGCCTTTATGGTAACTTTTTCGTTGCCATGTTTATACCAATATTTATTAACTCATTAACAGAATTTGGAATTTTTGGAGAAACCAATTTTGGTGTCCTGTTTTACCAGTTTCTTATTTTCTTATTTAGTATTCAAATTAGAGAATGCAGATCAAAAAAAGAACTCCTATTGTTTAACTTATTTCAAAAAAGATGGAAACTAGGCGCAAAATTATCGTAACCGGAGGAGCAGGATTTATTGGCTCCCACACAGTTGTAGAATTAATAGATGCTGGGTATATCCCTGTTATAATTGATGATTTTTCGAACTCAAAAGAATGGATAATAGATCGTTTATGTACTCTAACCCAGTCTACGATAATGTATTTTAAGGTAGATTGTAAGAATTACGAAACCATGCATGAAATTTTAAGGGGCTTAGGAGATATCGAGGGAATTATTCATTTTGCTGCTTTTAAATCGGTAGGAGAGAGTGTTGACCTGCCTTTAAAGTATTATAATAATAATATTGGTTCTTTAACTACTATCTTACAATTGATAACTGATCTTAATATTCCTAAATTAGTATTTTCTTCATCGTGTACTGTTTATGGTGAAGCAGATAAATTACCTGTAACAGAGCTAACTCCCATTAAAAAAGCAGAATCTCCCTATGGGTACACAAAACAAGTAGGAGAGCAGTTAATTAATGATGCTAAAAAAGAGGGGGCTGTTATTTTACGTTACTTCAATCCAATAGGAGCACATTCTTCTGGATTAATAGGAGAATTACCTATTGGTAGGCCAGAAAATTTAGTGCCATATATAACGCAAACTGCAGTAGGAATAAGAAAACAATTACAAATATTTGGTAATGACTACAATACTTTTGATGGTACTTGCTTGCGCGATTATATTCATGTAGTTGATTTGGCCAAAGCACATGTAAAAGCCATACAATATTTAGATACTAATAAAATTACAGAGACCTTTAATATCGGAACTGGAAAAGCTAATTCAGTATTGGAAATGGTGAAAACTTTTGAGGCTGTGAACAATACAAAACTTAACTATAAAATTGTAGCCAGAAGGCTAGGGGACATTGAGCAAATTTATGCTGATACTAAAAAGGCGAATGTTCTATTAAAATGGAAAGCCAATTTTGGCATCAAAGAAGCTTTAAGAGATGCTTGGAATTGGGAGTTAAACAACCAAACATGAATTTAAGTACTTAATACTAAATCCTCAAAATTTTATTAAAAGAAGCAAATTGATAAGGAAATAATGTTTCTCAAAATGGGAAAACTTTTTCCTTAAAGGGAAACATTTTAAGTTATATAGCAAGAGTATTTATTCATAACTATTTGTGTTTCAATTTCTTACATTTAATTTTGATCAATTGGCACAATTTTTCATTAACAGTTGGTAAATCTAACTACCAGAATTATGAAAATGACCATACTGTTATCCGATCTTCTTCTTCTAACAAAACTATATGCTCCTAAAGATGTGGCACTATTTATTTTTGATCCGTTTGAAAGATTGATTCTGGATGTTGATTTTCCGTTAAATGCTGTGAATAAAAATTCTTTTAAACTCCTCGTTAGCTTAGCTGATGAAACTATGTCCTATAAAGATAAGGGTATGCTATTATTTGATTATGATCTAGTTTTAGATTTTGGCAAAAGCAAACTGCCTTCAGTATTTAAAAGAATGCAACTGAATTATATTAATAATCCAGATATGAGTATGAGGTGGGTATACACTAACAAAAATAGGCAAGCTTCATTTTTAAGCTTTTACAATACAGCAACAAAAAGAGCAAAGATGATAGTAAATTTTATAAAACTGGCTTTTAATCTGGGTTTAAAATCAATAGTTCGTTCGGGGAGTTTTACTGTTTACCATAAGCAAGAGTTACACATTACACCATTAGTAAATCAGATTGCACATAGTGATTATTCTATATTTATGGGTACAGCAGGTCCTAATCGTACATTATTGTTAGAGTTAAATAACGGGAAAATATCTACGCACTTTATTAAAATACCGGCAAATGAGCAAAGTGCTATAACTATTGCTAATGAAGAAGAAAACATCAAGTTATTTAATAGTGAGAATTTTAAGAGTTTCAATATTCCAAAACTGGCAGAAAATAAGTTTAGAGATGTTTTAATCATAGAAAATATCATGCCCAAAAGAACAAGGAGATCTAATGAATTGTTAAAACCACACTTTATAGCCTTAAATGAAATAGCCGCTAAAACCACAAAATTAGATCACTTAAAAAGCACGAACTTTTGGGAAGTAATTGTTAATAGTCTGTCGCAATTAGAACAGGAAGGAAAACAAGTAAATCTTATAAATCAGCTATTTAAATTAAAAGAGGAGTTATCAACGATTAATAACGTATTTACATCTTTATCTCATGGCGATTTCACTCCTTGGAATATTTATTTAGGAAATAAAAGAATACATGTGTACGACATGGAACAAAGCAATAATGAAGTTCCGTTGCTAAATGATCTTTTTCATTTTCATTTTCAGACCGGCGTACTTTCCAAAAGAATAACTGTAAACAAGATTATAGAGAATATAAAAGAAGCATGTACAAATAAGTATATCTCTGAAATAATTAAAAAGAATACTGTAAGTATTGACGTTTATTTTAAATTATATATCCTAAAAGCTGCTGCAGTTAATTTAGCAGCTTACCAACAACAAAAAGTACTCAGTCTTCAGCATCAATGGTTAATAACTGCTTATGAAGATATGTTGACAGAATTGTGTGTTTATAAAAGCGAAGCGGCGCAAAGAGGCCTATTTATTGAAGAATTTAACAATGAGCTAGGTAAAAGTAGTCATGCTTATTTAAAGTTTACAGAAAGAAGCTTAGATAACTTAAAATCAAGTTCTGACTTAGATATTTTGGTATTGAAAGAAGACCTCTCTAAAATGGTTGGTTTTTGTAAAAAACACTCAAGTACAAATAGAGTAAAGGTTTATACCAAATCTTTTATGACTACAGTTGAGCTTTATTTTAAAGATAATACATTTCTAAGTCTTGATCTAATTCATCAATTTAAACGTAAAGGAATGCAGATGTTTGATGCCAAGCCTTTATTGATTTCGGCAATATTTAGCCCTAGTGGAATAATGGTGCCAGAAATTAAGAACGATTTTGAATACTGTCTGTTATTCTACTCATTAAACGGAGCATCAATCCCTGAAAAATATCATCAACACTACAAGACTCATAATCAACTTCAAAACAATAAAATATTCAATTACATCAATAATAAATATAAATTGAAAATTAATAATATCGAGGAGTTGTTTGATTTTAATCCTTATTTGAAATTAAAGATATTATCTAAAGTAGAAGATTCCATTTTGAACATCAAATTTAATAACCTAAAAAACAAAATCAATTATATGTTAGATACATTAAACGATATGGTTTATCGTAAAGGCCTGGTTATTACATTTAGTGGAGTAGATGGAGCAGGAAAAACAACCATTATAGGAAAAGTGAAAAGAAGTCTAGAATCAAAATACAGAAAAGAGGTTGTGTTATTAAGACATCGACCTGGATTACTCCCAATACTAAGCGCAATAAAACATGGAAAAGATGCTGCAGAGCATATTGCTTCAGTTTCTATGCCTAGAAAAGGAAAGAACAAAAATATGCTATCTAGCTTAGCTCGTTTTGGGTACTACTTTGCGGATTACATGGTAGGGCAAATATATGTCTATTTCAAGTATGTTTTAAGAGGTAAAATTGTATTGTATGATCGTTATTATTTTGATTTCATCAATGATGCAAAACGCTCTAATATTCAATTGAATAGGAGCTTTTTAAGAGGCTTATATAGATTTATATTTAAACCAAAGCTGAACTTCTTTTTGTATGCTGATGCTAAAACTATTTTAGCAAGAAAAAAAGAAATGATAGCTCCAGAAATTGATCAACTAACAATTCTTTATAAAAANTTGTTTGTACAAATGAGTAAACAATACAAAACAAGTCACTATACCATTATTGAAAATAAACACTTAAATGTTACCCTTCATACAATTATGAGTACTTATGCAAAATTAGCCTAACTCAAAACCTTAAATTATGAAAAAGACCATCTTAATAACAGCTTATGCAGTTAATCCATACAAAGGTTCTGAAGATGGAACAGGATGGAATATTTCAAGAGAAATTGCTAAAGACTATAAAACGATCATAATTACCAGAAAAAATAATCGTCCAGAAATTGAAAGATACATGGAAAAACATCAAAACCTAATTCATCAAAACATGGAATTTAAATACCATGATTTACCTTATTGGGCAATGTTTTGGAAAAAGAAAATTGGACCAAGAGGTTACGTACTTTATTTTTATTTATGGCAGTTATTAATGCCTCTATTTATTTTAAAAAATAAGTTGGAGTTTGATCTCTGTTATAACTTAAATTTCCATAGTGACAGTACGCCACATTTTTTATGGGTATTTGCTAAGCCAACTATTTGGGGACCAATAGGGCATCACCCTAAAATGCCATTAGATTATATTAGGCATTATGGAAATAAAGTAGTGAACACTGATAGAAAATATGCTTTAGTAAAATGGATAATGAGAAACTTAGATCCTTTTTTTTATTTAGCAAAATGGAAAACCGATAAGATTATAGCCATTAACTCATCCATCAAAAGTACACTTAGGTTAAAGGCTTCAAAAGTTGAAGTTATTGCTGCAGTAGCGGCAGAAGTTCCAAATTTGATATCAAAAGAGAATAATGTCTTTAATGTGTTATCAGTTGGAAGATTTACTCCTATGAAAGGTTTTGATATTACCATTTTGGCTTTTTCAAAATTAATCAAGGCCTTACCTACAAACAAAAGAGATACTGTTAAATTAACCTTAGTAGGTTCTGGAGAGTGCAAATCATATTTAAATGAGTTAATTAAAAAACACCACATCGGTGGTTATGTAAACATTATTTCTTGGGTAGAAAGAGAAGAAATGGATACCATTTACAATGATGCAGATGTATTTTTGTTTCCATCACATGAAGGAGCAGGAATGGTCATTCCAGAAGCCATGAGTTATGGTCTCCCTATCATCTGTTTTGACAATGTTGGACCTGGAGAATTGTTAAAAGATGCAGGAGTGAAAATAACTTACACGAATTACAACAGGAGTATAAATCAATTTTATTCAGAACTGTTTGATATTTATACTAAGACCGAAAAAAGAGTCGAATTATCAAAAAAGGCAATAGCGACCTTTAAATCTAATTATACTTGGACAACCAAAGGCCACAAAGTAAAAGCAATCATAGCAGACTTGTTAATAGAAAAAACTAGTATTGCTGTTTTTCATCCTAGCGCTGAATTGTATGGTGCTGATAGAGTCTTAGTTAACGCCTTAAAAGCAATCCCTAAAAACATAAATAAAAAAGTGTACTTATTTAGAGATGGTCCTTTAACGAGTTTAATTAAATCTGAGGTAGAAAATGTTGAGATTATTATTAAAAAAGATATGCCCGTTATTTATCGTAAAATATTTACCCCTTTTGGAATCATAAAACTTGTAAGTAAATGGATTCAATTCTTATTGTTTATAAGGAAAGAGAACAAAAAAAATCATTTTAAATCAGCTTATGTAAATACGTTATCATGTTCATTAGTATTGCCTTTATTGGCAGTGCTTAAAATTAAACGTTTTGTGCATGTTCATGAAATCATTGACAACCCAAAGTTAATAGGGGCTTTAACAGCATGGATAGCTCAATTGTTTTCTAATAAAATAGTGT
>JGI24539J26755_10000717_pt1 | contig 15740 bp, 17 predicted proteins | sample NorSeaMetagenome_2_FD_26755 | JGI IMG/M metagenome (IMG submission 26755) | reverse complement strand
CCCATTAACCAGCACCATATATTTTTTCTAGCTGCTAAAATAACATAAGCCAAACCAAAAACTACAGCAATAATTTCTAGTAGTAAAGCCGCATTACTAGATACCCAAATCACCCATCAAAACTTTAACAACAAAAATTGCTTTTCCATATTTCTCAAAAGAAAACTTCATCTCTTTTTGTAATATTGTCATTACATCATCGTATAAACCAGTTACATGAGTACTAGTTACATTAGTTTTTACTGTAATATTATCATATGTATTTAAACGCTTAATAAAGTCTAACACCTTAGGCTCATAATCTTCACTAAGTGGGTATTTACTAATTTCTAATGTCGTTTTCATGTCCTACAATTTAACTACAAATATAAATGCAAATCAAATAACTTTCATAAATTATATTTTTTTAAAAAATAAAAGAAAAAATATCTCTTGCTATATATCAACACTTTAATTGATTTATCAAAAAACACATTTAGTTAGAATAGTAACCAAAAATATGGTTCAGTTGCATTAGAAAATAATTAAATACATTAAGGATTTCAATATGCTTTTGATATTGAGCATTATTTACAAAATATTAAACTATTTTACACTAGAAAGTTTAATGTAGAAAATAACAAAAGATGAAATCAGTAAGAGAATCGGCAACAACTTTAACAGAATTAATGATTCCCTCTTATGCCAATTTTGGAGGAAAAGTTCATGGAGGAATAATCCTTTCGTTAATGGATAAAGTAGCTTACGTTTGTGCAACTAAACACGCTGAGAAATACTGCGTAACAGCATCTGTTTCAGGCGTTGATTTCTTAGCTCCTGTTGAAGTTGGTGATTTAGTCTCTTTAAAAGCTAGTGTAAACTACGTTGGGAAATCATCTTTAATCGTAGGTATTAGAGTGATATCCGAAAATTTCAAAACGAAAACGATTAAACATACTAACTCATCTTATTTNACTTTTGTTGCAATTACAGACGAAGGAAAACCAGANAGTGTTCCAGGATTATATTTAGAAAATGAAAATGACATTAGACGTTTTGCTCTTGGTAAATTAAGAAAGAAACTAAAGAAGCANGATAGTCAGGAGTTTATAGATCTTAAAAACAATATTGACGTTNCTAAAATTCATTTAGAATGGGAAAACGAAAATTGTTCTNTTTTTTAAAAANTAATGGCGACTAGCGATTAACTAATCGCCATTAAAACATNTAATTAAACAGGAACAAATACAAAATTNCCTGATTCGAAAACATCAAGTTTAATTTTACTTCCGGGCTTAATTGCGCCACCTAAAATCTCTTTTGACAANTGATTAAGCACCTTTTTNTGAATCACTCTCTTNAATGGACGAGCTCCAAACTGAGGATCATAACCTAATCTAGCTAATTCTTCAATTGCAAATTCTGTAGCTTCAATTGTTACGTTTTGNTTAATTAATCGNTCTTGAATATCTTCAAACAAAACTTTTACAATATCCGTAATCTCTTTAAGATTAAGCGGTGTAAACATAATTTTNTCATCAATACGGTTTAAGAACTCTGGCCTTAAAGTATTTTTAAGTAATTCGAATACTTCTTCCTTNGTACGATCTGCAATTAAATCAAGATCGCCCAANTTAGCATTCTCATAATTACCTTGAATAATATGAGAACCTATATTAGAGGTTAAAATTAGAATCGTATTCTTAAAATTAACAACCCGTCCTTTGTTATCTGTTAAACGACCATCATCTAAAACTTGTAAAAGCGTATTAAAAACATCAGGGTGTGCTTTCTCTATTTCATCAAATAAAACAACTGAAAATGGTTTTCTTCTTACTGCTTCAGTCAACTGTCCACCCTCATCATATCCTATATATCCAGGAGGTGCGCCAACCAACCTTGAAACAGAATGCTTTTCTTGATATTCACTCATATCAATTCTAATTAAAGAATCCCTATCGTTGAATAAGTACTCACTTAAGGGCTTTAGCTAACTCTGTTTTACCAACTCCGGTAGTACCTAAGAAAATAAAAGAGCCAATTGGCCTGTTTTCATCCTGTAATCCGGCTCTATTTCTTCTAACAGCATTCGCAACTGCAGAAATAGCCTCATCTTGTCCGATCACTGTTTTATGCAACTCGTCCTCAAGTTTTAATAACTTTTCAACCTCAGCTTCAACCAATTTAGAAATTGGAATCCCTGTCCACTTACTAACAACATCTGCGATCTCTTCACTATCAACTTCTTCCTTAACAATTTTCTCTTTATGTTGAATTTCAATCAACTTCTCTTTCAAACTTTCTGATAAAGCATTTGCTTCTTTTATTTTACCATATCTCAGCTCAGCTACTTTACCATAATCTCCAGATCGCTCCGCCTGTTCAGCTTCTAATTTATATTGTTCAACATCTTTTTTTGCTTGCTGAATTCCATCAACAACTTCTTTCTCTGCTTCCCATTTTGCGTTTAATCCATTCCGTTCTTCACTAAGATTGGCTAATTCTTTTACAATATAATCAAGCTTACTGCTTTGTCCTTCTCGCTTAATTGCTTCTCTTTCTATTTCGAGTTGCATTATTTTGCGATCCAAAGCTTCTAATTCTTCTGGTTTAGAATTAATCTCCATTCTAATTTTAGCAGCTGCCTCATCAATTAAGTCAATTGCTTTATCAGGCAAGAAACGATCGCTAATATACCTTTGAGAAAGCTCTACNGCNGCAATAATTGCTTCATCCTTAATTTGAACTTTATGATGAATCTCATATTTCTCTTTNATTCCTCTTAAAATCGAAATTGCATCTTCNGTNCTAGGTTCGTCAACTATTACNTTCTGAAATCTTCTTTCTANAGCTTTATCCTTTTCGAAATACTTCTGATACTCATCAAGTGTAGTTGCNCCAACAGCTCGCAATTCTCCTCTTGCCAATGCTGGTTTTAAAATATTAGCTGCATCCATTGCTCCTTCGCCACCACCTGCTCCAACAAGAGTGTGTATTTCATCAATAAAAAGCACTATTTCGCCATTACTAGAGCTAACTTCCTCTACAACAGACTTCAACCTTTCTTCGAATTCTCCCTTGTATTTAGCTCCCGCTATTAATGCTGCCATATCTAGAGAATAAAAGATTTTATCTTTTAAATTCTCAGGAACATCACCATTAATAATTCGATGCGCAATTCCTTCGGCAATGGCTGTTTTACCGACTCCTGGCTCCCCTATTAATATTGGATTGTTCTTCGTTCTACGGGATAATATTTGAAGAACTCGTCTTATCTCATCATCTCTTCCAATTACAGGATCTAGCTTCCCAAGCTTAGCTTGAGAGTTAAGGTTAATTGCGAATTTATCCAAAGAATTGTATGTATCCTCTTGAGATTGTGAGGTTACTTTTTTTCCTTTTCTTAAAGCCTCAATTGCAGTTTTTAAGGACTTTTCTGAAAACCCATTGTCTTTTAACAATTGTGATGCAGAATCAGATGTTTTTATCGTTCCCATTANAAGGTGTTCAATTGAAACATATTCATCTTCCATTTTCTCAGCAAAACTCGATGCTTTATTTAACGCCTCTGTAGAAAACCTNGATAGATTTGATGNACCACCACTTACTTTTGGATAATTGGCAACAATCCCATTTAATGCTTTTTCAATTACATCTAGATTTATNCCCAGCTTATTAAAAATGAAGGGAAGCACATTATCATCTTCCTCCANCATTCCTTTTAAAATATGTCCCACCTCAACACTTTGAGTTTCATTTCCTGCTGCAATTTGTTGTGCGCGCTGAATTGATTCTTGGGATTTTATAGTATAGTTTTTAAAATTCATTTCGTATTTATTTGCCTTTTTATTGTCAATTCACATACCATTTAATTTATTGAAACAAAAAATGATGAAATGGCTNAGAGCCTTCATAATCAAAAGACTTTTTGTCATTAAAATAAAATAATATGGCATTTTAGCATAGTATATAAGTCTTTAAGATTAAAAAAATAAAACAATCCAAATTTCAGAATTATAGAAATTAACATATAGTGGTTAAGAGAATAAGTTAATGCTTTAAAAAANACACTGCACTAATGCTTAATTTTAAGATATGATAAGGTCTGATGTTAGTTTAAAAACCCTAAATACATTTGGAATTAGTGCTTCTGCAAAATTTTTTTCAGAGGCATCTAATGAAGATCAGGTAAGAGCAATCATTCAAACGAATGAGTTTTCTTCCAATGATAATTTAATTTTAGGAGGTGGATCTAACTTACTTTTTACGGAAAACTTCAACGGTATTGTTTTAAAAAATAATATCTCNGGAATTGAGGTCATCCGAGAAACNGACGANGCNGTTTATGTAAAAGCTGGCGGGGGCGTTGTTTGGCATGATTTCGTTTTATATTGTATTAAAAAAGGTTGGAATGGATTNGAGAACCTTTCCTTAATTCCAGGAAGNCTAGGGGCNAGNCCAATGCAAAACATTGGAGCTTATGGCGTTGAGATTAAAGACATATTTGAAGAACTTGAAGCTATTCACNTAAAAACCGGTGAAATAAACTATTTTAATAATTTAGATTGTAAGTTTAACTATAGAGAAAGCATATTCAAAACATCATTAAAAGGAGAATATTTAATTTCGAGAGTAACTTTTAAGTTGTCTAAAAAAATGAATTTCAACACTTCCTATGGTATAATAAACCAACAATTGGAAGCAATGAATATAACTGATTTAACAGCTAAATCAATAAGCGATGCTGTTGTTGCAATTAGACAATCTAAATTACCTGATCCTAAAAAGATTGGTAATTCCGGGAGCTTTTTCAAGAATCCAATTGTATCCAACGGACAATTTGAAAAATTAAAATTAAACTTTCCTAACGTTGTGGGGTATCCATCAGGGGACAAAAGCACTAAATTAGCTGCAGGATGGCTTATTGACCAGGCAGGATGGAAAGGAAAAAAGTTTAACAACTACGGTGTACATAAAAATCAAGCGCTTGTTCTAGTAAATTATGGTGGAGCAACAGGAAAAGAAATTTATAATTTATCGGAAGAGATAATGCAGTCCATTAAAGAAAAATTTAATGTTGCTCTTGAACGTGAAGTAAACATTTATTAATATGGAAGAATTTACTTTAATCGAACTNAAAAAAATTAAGGTTTTTCATAGAAAAAACTTGGTTATTAATGGTGCTGANCTNAAAGTTAACAAAGGGGAATTTGTTTACTTAATAGGCAAAACTGGTAGTGGTAAAAGCTCTATNNTAAAAGCCCTATATAAGGAGGTTGATATTGCTGAAGGCTCTGGAACTATTATAGATTTTGACTTAGTTAAAATTAAAAAAAGACAAATCCCTAAGTTAAGAAAGCAGTTGGGTATTGTATTTCAAGATTTTCAATTGCTCCCAGATAGAAGCGTTATAGAAAACTTAATTTTTGTAATGAAAGCTACTGGATGGAAAGATAACAAAGCAATGAATGATCATGCTAAATTAATTTTAGAACAAGTTAACCTAGCGGGCATCGATGACAAATATCCCCACCAATTATCGGGAGGACAACAACAAAAAGTTGTTATAGCAAGAGCTATGATAAACTCTCCAAAAATCATATTAGCAGACGAGCCAACAGGGAATCTAGATCCGCAATCTTCTCAAGAAATAATGAATCTGTTAACTGAAATTTCAAAAGGAGGTACTGCAATTGTTATGGCTACTCATGATATGGATATTGTAAAGCAATACCCAGGAAGAATTCTAAAATGTGAAGACGGTATTTTAACCAAACTTAACCAGAATTAAACGCTATTATTATTTCTTCATGTTTAGATCTACTTGCGGAAATGGAATCTCTATATTTGCTGCATCTAAAGCTTCTTTACCTGTTTCGTAAATATCAAAATATACAGCCCAATAATCACCTGGATTTGTATAGGGCCTAACAACCAAATTAATAGAACTATCGCCCAATTCAATTACACCTACAAAAGGAGCTGGTTCTTTTAAAATTAAAGGATGATCCTCCATCGCTTTCATTAATACCGCTCTAGCTTCTTTAATACTTGATTTATAAGAAATACCCATCTTTAAATCAACTCTAATTTTTCCCTGCATCGTATAATTAATAATATCATTATTAGATATTGGTCCATTAGGTATAATGACTGTTTTATTTTCTGGAGTTAATAGAATGGTAACAAAAATTTGAATTTCCTTTACATTTCCCAAATGCCCTTGAGTTTCAATTAAATCTCCAATTTTAAATGGTTTAAAAATTAATATTATTACACCACCTGCAAAGTTTTGCAATGTACCAGAAAGCGCCATTCCAATAGCCAATCCAACCGCACCAAGAATAGCGATAAAAGAAGTCATTTCTACACCTACCATTCCTAGTACTGTAAAAACNACTAAAACCTTTAGCAATANGCCTAAAAAACTCTTAACAAAAAGCCTTAATGAGTCATCTAACTTACTTTTNTGCATCATTTTTGATACAACTTTTTCAATTAGCTTTGCTAAATACAACCCTACTATTAAAAATAAAATTGCCCCCAATAACTTAGGCCCTTCTCTAAAAGCTAAATCAATTCCTTTTTTTGTGTAAATATCTAAATCCATTAATTTGCTATTTTTTTATTGATCTTAATTAAGATTGTATATCAGGTATTTCAATCTTGTTTCTTTAAATGATTCAACTTCTTTTTCCCAAGCCAAAGGTAAATTTGTTACTGCTTTATATTTTTTAAAATGTTTTAAAATGGTATCATTACCCGCAAGTAGATTAAAAAATTGTTCTCTAGCAAAAAACTTTTTTTCAGGGTTTATATTTTGAATAGCATCTTCAAGATAACTTAAATTTAATCTAGCATATTTTCTAACCGAATCTATAACGAACAATCTACAATCTTCCCCATAGCACTTCTTGTTTTCGAATTTAGGATATCTACTTTTTCCCGGCATGCTAATTGGTTTAAAATTAAAAGATGCTTCCTTCATAAAACCAGGATGACCGTATATTTGAAATGGATATTCTGTTCCCCTTCCTACACTTACCTCTGTGCCTTCAAAAAGGCATAAGCTTGGGTATAAATAAATAGAAAGTTGATTTGGTAAATTAGGACTCGGGAGAATTGGTAAAACATATACTTTATCATAAGTCCAATTTTGAAGTGGAATCACAGTTAAATTAGCTTGCAAAGAATCTTTCAACCAATATTCTCCATTTATCATTTTACCGTATTCACCAATTGTCATTCCATATACGATTGGTACAGGGTGCATTCCTATAAAGCTTCTATGCTCTGGCTTTAATAATGGCCCATCAATATAATGCGCATTTGGATTTGGACGATCTAAAACGATCATTTCCTTTTTACTTTCTGCAACAGCCTCCATTACATAATGCAATGTAGATATGTAGGTGTAAAATCTAACGCCTACATCCTGGATATCAAATACAATTACATCAACACTATCCATGATTGATAAACTAGGTTTTTTAGTTTTTCCGTGTAATGAAAAAATAGGCAATCCAGTTTTTGAATCAAAACTATGATTAATGTTTGCTCCTGCGTCATGGTTTCCTCTGAATCCATGTTCTGGACTAAAAACGACTTTAATATCCAAGCCTAAACTCAACAGAGTATCAACTAAATGAACGCCATTTAAAACACTTGTTTGATTACTAACAATTCCAATTCTTTTCCCCTGTAATTGCGTTAAATAACTTCTTGTGTCTTCAGCTCCAACAATTGTTTTTAAATCATAACATGAAGTTGCTAATACCTCTTCAGATACAGGATTATTTTGAGACATTTGAGAGGAACAGGCTGCAACAATTACAACAATAAATAAAACCTTTACTAAAAATTCGCTCGCTCTTATCATAAAATAGTATTTTTGACTTTCCAAATTTATAGATAATCCTTGAAAGTAGAGTTTTTTATAGCGAAGAGAATTCTTTTTAATAAAGAAAACAAGAACACTTACACTCGTCCTGTGATAAACATTGCAGTATGGGGAATTGCGCTTGGAATGATCATTATGATCATGGCTATCTCTATGACTAAAGGGTTTCAGAAAGAAATAAAGAACAAAATAATTGGTTTCGCTTCAGATATTCAAATCAGTAAAACTGGAATTGATGAATCCTATGAAAGCACTCCTTTTTTAATTGATTCATCTTATACAGTAAACTTAACAATCATGATTTAGTTAGTCATGCTCAAGTTTACGCAACGAAAGCAGGAATTATAAAAACGCAAACGAATTCTCATGGGACTATCTTAAAAGGAGTTGGGCCTGATTTTAATTGGGAATTTTTCAAAGACCACTTAGTTGAAGGCGATACCATTACCTTGAAAGAAGTTGGAATAAGCAGAGAGGCTATTATAAGTAAGAAAATCGCTGAAAAACTAAATTTAAAAATTGGTGATATATTCAGGGTATTCTTCGTTACTCAAAGNAAAAATGAACGTGGAGATCTGCAATATAGGCAGAAAAAAAACTCTTTTAAAGTAAAAGGTATATACCAAACAGGACTTGCAGAAGAATTTGATTCTAAATTTATCTTTATCGACCTGAAAAGGATTCGTAAAATAAATAAATGGACGCCTCAACAGATTGGTGGTTATGAGATTTACATGAAGGAAGAAACTTCATTTTTAGACCTCTTCAATAAAAACTCTGGTTTCGAGCATTATCAAAATCAAGAAAATACTATAAAAGATGCTTTTTATAGCGATATAGCTTTTTTAGATGTTCGCTCTATCTTCTCAAGATATATTCAATTTATAAGCTGGATAGACTATATGGATATGCATATTGGTATTATCTTAATGATTATCCTAGTTGTTTCAGTTGTTAATATGTCTTCCGCTTTATTGATTCTTATTTTAGAAAAAACACAATTTATTGGAATTTTAAAGAGTTTAGGCGCAACNAACATAAGCATTCGTAAAGTTTTCTTAATACAAAGTAGTTTTCTTATTGGTAAAGGAATTTTACTAGGTAATATAATTGCTTTGGCATTGTGTTTAATTCAATTTCACTTCCAACCNGTAAGCTTAGATCCTGATGTTTATTATGTAGACGGAATTCCTTTAGATTTAAANTGGACTTATTGGGTATCTCTTAATTTATTAACTATCGTTATTTGCACATTCATGCTTATCATACCATCTGTTATCATTTCCAAGGTATCTCCTATTAAAGCAATACGTTTCAATTAAACATAAATCACTTTATTTTCTTTTTCCGCATGAAAGCTCTATAAATTTCGGCATTTGCATTGTGCTCTTTTAACGACACTGCAAAAGCATGCCTCCCTCCTATTTTTGGATTGGCACACATGAAAATATATTTATGTTTCTTATAATCAAGAACCGCATCTAAAACCCCACTTGCTGGAACTCGAATAGGACCTGGAGGAAGACCTGTGAATTTATATGTATTGTAAGGATTATTAATAGACAAATGCTTATTCCAAACCCTGCGAATCGTAAAATCTCCCCAAGCATAAATTACTGTTGGATCGGATTGTAACTTCATTCCTTTTTTTAATCTATTCAAGTATAACCCTGAAATTACAGGCCACTCATCTGGAAATCTATTCTGTTCACTTTGTACAATTGAAGCCAGTGTACTTACTTCTACTGGGGATAACTTTAAGGATTCCGCTTTTTTCAACCTGTTTTTATTCCAAAACTTTTTATGTTCTTTAACCATTCTATCAACAAAATCTTTTGCTGATGAATTCCAATACATTTTATAACTATTTGGAATAAAAACCGCTAAAAAAGTTTCTTTTGCATAACCTCTTTCTGCTATAATACCCTCGTTGGTTAATTCATAAAGCAATTCGTCTTCAGAAGCCTCAATTTGATCAGATAATTTTTCAGCAAGTTGACTTAAAGTTCTAACATTATTAAAAGTAACTTGAACCTCATCAATCTTTCCTTGTCGCAAATAGAGCACTAAATCAGTGTAACTCATACCTGAATTAAGAGAATATCGTCCTGGATAAATATTCCCCTTCAGGTGACGAAGCTCAGCTAACCAAGCAAATTTCGCTTTACTTGATACAATTTTACGCTCAACTAATCCATCCATGACATCATCAAAACTACTATTCGATTTTAGATAAAAATAAACCTCTTCCTTATCTCCGGTATTGATCTTTTGCTCAAAGACACAGAAATAAACATAAGCCAAAATAGCACCCAAAATTAGCGCTAAAAAGAATAATAGTTGAAACATCTTTTTCATAATAAACTTATTTCTTTAAGTAAACTAGCGTTGCTCCTTCACCGTATTTCCTAAAATCGGCATCTTCAAATTTAATCCCGTAATACCCTTTTAAAAGTTTTCGGATTTCTGTTTTTAATCTTCCATTTCCTACTCCATGAATAATAACAATTTCTTTTTTCCCACTGAGCATTGATTTATTAAGGAATTCTTTTGCCGTATCTAATTGCATTTGGACAATTTCACCATTAGATTTTCCAATATTCACTTTAGCATCATGCTCAACATGAAGATCTATTTCGTAATCATTATTAACCTTAACTTTTTTATTTGGCTTTGATAAATCGATCTTTCCAAGAACTTTTAAGCCTTGTAATTTCTTTCCTATTAAAGCTTTTCCTCTAGGGCTTTCAACTTGCTTTATTATTTCTTCTCTTATAAACTCTTCTTCAACTGGAGCAGCCTCAACTACTACGAGTAAGGCATTTTTTTCTAAAATGGGAACATTAACAAAAGAAGAGTCTTTATGAAACTTCATCGGTTTAATTTTAACTCTAATTGCTTTAGGGTTTTCAATATTATTAACCGAAAACTCTGTATTTACAGTAGTGATCATTATTTCAGAAAATGAATCTAAATCAGTATTGTTATACGAATCAACAAATTTATAACTAGACTTTGAAATTTCTGAAGAAAAGATAGCTATCCATTTACCTTGCTTCTTAATTCTTATTGTAAAAAACTGTCGGCTTTCTTCGTTATTAAGAACAAACAATTCTAAACTATTAGCCAATGTCTTTGAGAAACATAAGTATACTTTTTTAGCCAAGTCAATTCTTTTTGAAAACGCAACACCTGTACTTGAAGAGTCTTTACCTTCTGAAGGGCTATCTTTCCCTCCTTCTTTTTTCTCAACCAGAACCAGTTCCGAATTTAAAGCAGGAATACCAAATCCATCTGAAGTTGTTACCTCAACAGAATTATCGTTTAAAACTTTACCTACAACACCTTCTAATTTTTCATTCAAAAAACTAACTTTATCACCTACTTGAAAAAACATACCTTACTTTTTTTATAAAGTTAATAAAACGAGAACAATGGACGAAAATAAAACCCCTTGGCAAACTTTAGATAAGAAAGAAATTTACAAAAATCCATGGATTACTGTAAATCATTACAATGTAATTACTCCTGGTGGAAATAAAGGGATTTATGGAACTGTTGATTTTGCTCATACCGCTATCGGTGTTATTGTTCTAGATGAAGAATACAATACATATATTGTTGGTCAGTATCGTTTTCCTTTAAATTTATACAGTTGGGAAATTCCAGAAGGTGGGGGAGAAAAAGGAGAAGACCCTTTAATTTCAGCAAAAAGAGAACTATCCGAAGAGTGCGGAATTGAGGCTCGTGATTGGAGGTTAATTCAAAAATTCCACCTTTCAAATTCTGTTTCAAATGAAACTGGTTATCTTTTCATTGCTCAGAATTTGAGTTATTTTGATGCACACCCAGATGATAATGAAGAACTGAAAATTAAAAAAATTCCATTTAAAGAATTATTTAAAATGGTTTTGGATGGTACGATTACAGACGCAATGACAATAATGGCCGTTTACAAGACAAATTACCTAATACAAAACAAAAAAATATAACTTCCTTTCATTATATTAGAACTATGAAAATGATTTTGCTTACTCTCTTTTCTTTCTTTGGGTCGGTTATTTTAGCTCAAGATATAAATGGCGTTTGGAGTGATTCAAGCAGTTCGTCCTTTAAAAATTGTTATGCGATTTTCTCTATTGACAGAGACTCTGTATTTATGACGCATTATATTGAATTTAATGGAACTGCATTTGTAGAGCATGGAGAAGGTATTATAAAGAACGACACCTTAGAATATCACGTAATTGTAACCAAACCAATCCCAGGATGGAATGNAACTTCAGGTGATCATTTTTTAAAACTTTCAAGCGATGGTAAAACTTTAAGAGGTCATTATAAAGATAACTTAAGCAATACAGGCCCTCTTGTTTTTAAGAGATCCTTTCCTCAAAAAAATTAACGGGAAGTATATTAATTGACAAAAAACTACAAGAAGACTATGAAAAAACTACTTTCTATTTTTATATTAATAATAGCTAGCTCAAATTTAAAAGCCAATGTTATTGATTGTTCTGAGCCTATTTCAAATACTGTATTTCAAGTAGAAATGAAAAAAATAAAACTTCATGATTTTGAAGAAGCAAAAAAAGAAGCTACAGAAGAGTTTTTAGTAGTTAATTGCTTTACTTCGGCTCAGGTAAAAATACTACTTAGTAACTTAACTTTTGAAGAACATAAATTGGAATTGGCTAAAAAAGCATACGCATATGTTACAGACAAAGATAACTTTGTAATTATAAAGTCTATTTTTGAATTTGATGACGCTAAGGATGAATTGACAGAATATATTAAGAATAATTAACTAACCCTTTTTTTATTTCTCCTTTTATCTTTACTTCTTCGCTCATCTAACCAACTTAACTTTTCGTTAGGAACAGACTTTTTAATTTGCTTCTGATCCAATTCTTTGTTAGTTGTATCCCCCAATAATCTTTTCATTAAATCAGGACGATTCATTTTATTTATTTGCTTTCTAATTTCCTGCTGATTTTCTTTTTTGTGCCAGAAAAAGAAAACATTTTGATCCTTCTTATCATCTTTCTCTATGGCAGTTTCCATTGGCTCCATCGTATATGGGTGAACACCTGCATAATAAATCACCGTTGCTACAGTCATTGGAGTAGGTGTGAAATCCTGAACTTGTTCTAGTTTAAAACCCAAATCCTTCGTTTCTGCAGCTAGCTCAGCCATATCCTCTTTTCCCGTACCTGGATGAGAACTAATAAAATATGGAATAAGCGGTTGATTTAATCCATGCTTTTTATTAATNGAATCGTATTTCTTTTTGAAAGATTTAAAATGTTTGAAAGAAGGTTTACGCATTACTTTNAGCGTTTCATCAGCCGTGTGTTCAGGAGCAACTTTTAATCTTCCTGAAATATGATTTACAACAACTTGCTCTAAATACTCATCCATCGTATCATCACCATCTTTATTAAAGCTTTTAGTTAGTAAATCATACCTTATTCCACTTCCGATGAAGGCTTTCTTTACTTTTGGATTTGCATCTACTTTTTTTAATAAGTCAATCATCTTCTGATGACTCGTATCAAGGTTTGAGCAAACAACGGGATGAATACATGATGGACTAACGCATTTATCACAAATACTTTGAACTTTTCCCTTTAACTGATACATATTGGCCGAAGGACCTCCTAAATCTGAAATATAGCCTTTAAAATCAGGCATCTTAACAACTTGTTCAACTTCTTTTAAAATTGACTTTTCAGATCTACTAGCTATGAATTTACCTTGATGTGCTGAAATTGTACAAAAACTACATCCTCCAAAACAACCACGATGCATATTAACCGAATGACGAATCATTTCGTAAGCAGGTATGACACCTCTTTTTTTGTATTTTGGATGTGGTAAACGAGTATAAGGAAGGTCAAATGAAGTATCCATTTCCTTTTCTGTCATCGTTTGATATGGCGGATTTATTACCAGATTCTTATCCCCTATTTTTTGAATAATCCTATCGGCAAAAGACTTATTAGATTCTTGCTCAATTACCTTGAAATTCCTCGCATATGCTAACTTATCAGCCATACAAAGCTCATGAGCATTAATCTCTTTATCCTTCCAAGCTTTTACTTTAGGAATTTTTTCACTTTCATTTTTTAGAATAACCGTTTGCTTTACCGTATCTATTTTATTAAATGGAACTCCTTTTTTTAATAACTTAATAACATCTCTTAATGGCTGTTCGCCCATTCCGTATACAAGCATATCTGCTTTTGAAGTTTCAAGAATAGAAGGAAGAAGTTTATCTTGCCAATAATCATAATGTGTCACACGTCTTAATGAGGCTTCGATTCCACCAATTAAAACTGGAACATCNGGGTATAACTCTTTTAGTATTTTAGAATAAACTGATGTTGCATAATCGGGTCTAAATCCTGGTTCTCCTCCAGGTGTATAAGCATCNGTNCTTCTTTTTCTTTTAGAAGCTGTATAATGATTTACCATGGGATCCATACAACCTCCAGTAACACCNAAAAACAATCTTGGTTTTCCCATTTTTTCAAAGTCACGTTTATCTTTCCAATTGGGTTGTGGGACTATTGCAACTTTTAAACCTTCTGATTCAATGATTCTACCAACAACTGCACAACCAAATGAAGGATGGTCTACATAAGCATCGCCAGAAAACAAAACAACGTCTAATTCTTCCCATCCTCTATTTTTAACTTCCTTAAAAGTTGTAGGAAGCCAATCAGTAATAGGTCTAAATTCAGTTTGTTGTTGCATTATACAAAAGTAAGATAAGTTTCCCTTCCGCGCTGACTTTATTATTACATTACTTCCTTAATAAGATATTAAGGAAAAAAAAGTAACATTAAAAACAATAATATCGGTAGTTAATTCTTAACTTATAAACTCAACTTTTGTATTTTTACAACTTGTTTAAGATTAACTTTACTAAGTGAAACGACTTTTAGCTTACATTGCAATACTATTTACTTCTGTTATACTTACTACTGGGTGTGATAGTTTTAATGGAGCCGTTAACCAAGGTGTGATTACTTATGATATTTCTTATCCTAGACCAATTGAGGATAAATGGATGGAAAAACTCATGCCATCTGAAATGGAAATGCAATTCAAAAATAATCGAATAAATACTGAATTAACTTTTGGTTTAGGAATGATCAAGATTGGATTTATTTCAAACACAGAAGAAAAAAAGCTTCATGAACTTTTGAAATTCATGAGAAATAGGAATGTTTCTCATAGAGAAAAAAATCAAATTGAAGAGTTACTCAAAAAAATACCCCCTCATACAATTGAGCTATTACCTGATACAAAATCAATTATTGGATTCTTATGCCACAAAGCTCTTGTTCATGTTAAAAGCCCTAATGAAGCATATTCCTACGATCTTTGGTACACAAAAGAGATTCAATTAAAAGACCCTAATTGGTGTACTCCATTCAAAAAAATACCTGGTGTACTAATGGAATACCGAGTTGAGCGNTTTGATGTTGTAATGCATTTCACAGCAGTTGAGCTGAACCAAGCTGAAATTCCTGATACAGAATTCTTNATCCCCTCCAAATACAAGGAAATTTCCATTGAAGCAATGGAAAAGAATTTAGAAGAACTTAAAAACATCTAATACTTTTTTATGAAAAACATTGCTGTAATTGGCGCTGGAACTATGGGAAATGGAATAGCCCATTGCTTTGCTCAAAATGGTTATTCAGTTAAATTAATTGACACTTCTTCGGATGCTCTAAAAAAAGGAGTCGCAACCATCAACAAAAATTTAGATCGTTTAATAAAAAAAGGAGAAATTTCTCTAGTCGATAAAGAAAAAACACTCATTAAAATCTCCACATACACTAATATTCCA
>JGI24539J26755_10000713_pt1 | contig 15773 bp, 13 predicted proteins | sample NorSeaMetagenome_2_FD_26755 | JGI IMG/M metagenome (IMG submission 26755) | reverse complement strand
CCTGTGGTTTATAATAAATTGCCTTTTTCTGGAAAGGTTTATGGTCTTCACAAAAACTCCCCCGATACTTTGTGGACAGGTGCTTATAAAAACGGCCTTAANAGTGGGGTGTGGAAAAAATTTTATAAAGACGCANTGTTAAAAGANNTTCGGTATTTTAAAAAAAACAAAAAGGTGGGCGATTATAATGGNTATTATAAAAACGGTTCNTTAAATTTTATTTATCAATTTGAAAATGGTGAATATAACGGAACCAACAGGTTTTGGACAAAAAACGGTTTCTTGTTTGAGGAAAGGAATTATAAGGCGGGGTATGAGTTTGGATCACAAAAAGTATGGTATCTTAACGGAAAAGTACGATCTAACTACGTAATAAAAAACAACCGAAGATACGGTTTGCTTGGGACCAAAAACTGTATAAATGTTTCTGATGAATTGGGTAAAACTTAGCATAATACTGTTTTTAATTGTTGGCTGCGAAAAAACCGCCTCACTCCCCTATTACAACACCCCTGACTTTACACCTTTATTTCTAAAACCCAGTGAAGTGAAGAAAAAAATTACTCACACTATACCTGATTTTAGTTTTTTAAATCAAGACAGTATTGTCTTTTNTTCAAANAGCTTAAAAAACAAAATTCATGTTGCTAATTTTATCTTTACAACTTGTACGGATATTTGTCCNGTTATGACCTCCAACATGAAGCCTCTTGAAAAATCCTTTTTCAACGACTCTTTAGTAAGTCTTTTGTCTTTTTCAGTAACCCCTTGGATAGACGGTCCGAACAAATTAAAAAATTACGCAAAATTCTATGATATTAATTCTTCCAACTGGANTTTTTTAACAGGGTCTAAGTCTAAAATATATGAACTAGCCCGAAAATCTTATTTTGCTGAAGAAGATTTTGGTTTCTCAAAGGACAGTACAGAGTTTCTTCACTCTGAATATTTTATTCTTGTTGATAACAATAAGAATATTCGTGGTGTGTATAACGGAACCCTAAGGCTAGAGGTTGAACAGCTTGAAAAAGATATTATAGAATTAAAAGCTTCTTTATAGGATTTCTGTTTAAAAACATTATTTTTATTTAAATGAAAAAATTAGACAGGAGTCTTTCTTTGCCTTATGTAATTGCTATTAGTATTGGGGGGATGCTTGGTAGTGGTATTTTTGTGTTGCCTGGTTTTGCTTCTGGAATAACTGGCTCATCGGTTTGGTTGGCGTATCTTCTTGGTGCTCTTTGTGTTTTACCCGCTGCACTTTCTAAATCTGAGCTCGCCACAGCAATGCCTTCTTCCGGAGGAACGTATGTTTATATAGAACGTGCATTTGGCCCTTTGTTTGGAACTATTTCAGGAATTGGCCTATGGTTGTCTTTACTTTTAAAAAGTTCCTTTGCTCTAATTGGATTAGGTGCTTATCTAGCAGTGCTTACAAATGTTGATGACGGCATGACACGGCTAGTTGCCATTGGTTTTTTGGTGTTTATTTTTTTTCTAAACGTTTTTGGTGTTAAGAAAGTCGGCAAGGTTCAGCTTGTTATTGTTGTTATAAGTCTTGTTTGTTTAGCTGCACTTTTTTTCTTTGGATTTTCAAGTGTTGAAGAATCGTATTTGAAGCCTTTTATGAAAGAGGGGAACATTGGTTTAATTTCTGCTGTTGCTTTTGTTTATCTTTCGTACTCTGGTGTAATTAAAATTGCTGCAATAGCGGGTGAAATTAAAAACCCTGATAAAAACCTTCCTTTAGCAATGATTCTTTCTTTGTTGTTTATCGCAGGGATTTATGTTTTTATTTCTTTTGTTTTAGTTGGTAATGTTGACCCTAAAACACTTTCTGTAGACTTAAGACCTATTCACACGCTTTCGGAGCTAATTGGCGGAACATCTTTTGGATATGCTGTTGCTTTTGTTGGGGTTTTAACCCTTATGTCTGGTGCTAACTCAGGCGTGCTGGCATCATCTAGGTTTCCCTTTGCAATGGCAAGAGACCTTTTAGTTCCTTCTTTCTTTTCAAAAATTCACTCTAAATATTTAACTCCAGTAGCCTCTATTTTGTTCACTTGTGTTGTTATGGCTTTTGTTATTTTGTTTTTAGATGTTGTTAAAATAGCTAAACTTGCAAGTGCTTTTATGGTGATGATGTTTGTTTCTGTTAATCTTTGTGTTATAATCTTAAGAGAAACCTCAGCTCAGTGGTACAAACCGTCGTACAAATCTCCCTTATATCCTTTTTTACAGCTTTTTGGTGTTTTTAGCGGAATAGTTTTGTTGTTTCTTTTAGGGTTAATTCCTTTTATATCTATCCTGGTTATTTCTGCTATTGGTTTTGTTGTGTATCTGGCAATTGGCAAAAGAGCTACAAGAACAGGTGTTTTAACTAACTACGGGCATGTTCCGGCTTTGTTTTTGTTTTATAAAAAAAATGTTCCCAAGAGAAGTTTGCCGTTGCCTGTCAAAAAAACTACAATCTCTACTTTAGCCTCAAGCGCAGGAACTATTGTTCCTTTTCTTGGGAACGAAAAATCTGAAGAAATGCTTACAGAAATCGCATGTGCAATTAATGCCAAAAGTTCTGTTCAAGCTGTTAATATAACAGAGGTTCCTAATCAAACTTTTTTAGAGGCAATAAATAACGACACGCCAAAGGTTTTGTCTATTAAAAGAAGGCTTAAAAGGCTTGCTGAGGTTCGTGAACAAGAAATTGTTTTTGAATCTTTGGTTACTCACGAGGTTTCTAACACTGTTGCTTTACTTAGCGGGCAAGCTAATTGTGATTGGCTTGTAATGGGTTGGAACGGAAGAGCTCATAGCGGTATTTTGGTGCGAAACCCTATTGGATGGTTGTTGACAAACGTTAATTCTAACCTTGCTCTTTTTAAAGACAACGGGGTTAAGAACATTAGTAAGGTGCTTATTGCGTTAAGACCCGGAAGAAAGGATAAAAACTTTTTAGCCGTTGCTGAAAGAATTTGTTCTTTTTATGGAGCCTCACTTTCTCTTTTGCATATTGTTCCTGCTTCTTTTTCTAAGATTCTGGTAAAAAAAATGGAGAAGAAGTCTATGAATTTACTTTCGGTTTTAAAAACTAAAACAGAACTTAGGATTGTTGAAAGCGATGACCCAGTAGACTCTCTATCTTCTATTTCCTCTGAGTATGACTTGTTGATTTTAGGAAGCCCAGAAAAAGACGGTTGGATTAATTTACTGCTGGGCGGTGGTAAAGACAAGTTTACAGAAAACTCCGCTTGTTCTGTACTTAGACTAACAATGAAAAATTAATTGTGAAAATATATCCTATTGAGGCTGGTAATTTTAAACTTGACGGAGGTGCAATGTTTGGTGTTGTTCCTAAAAGCTTGTGGCAAAAAACCAATCCTTCTGACTCAAACAATATGATTGATATGGCTTCAAGGTGTATGCTAATTGAAGACAAAAACAGGCTTGTTTTGATTGACTCAGGAATGGGAAACAAGCAGTCTGAAAAGTTTTTTAGTTATTATTTTAAATGGGGAGAGCATGATTTAGTGTCGTCAATAAACGCCGCAGGATTTTCATGCGATGAAATAACAGACGTGCTTTTCACGCACCTTCATTTTGATCATTGTGGCGGTGGGAGTGTTTGGGATGTTAAAAAATCTTTTTATAAACCTTTGTTTAAAAACGCTAATTACTGGAGCTCGCAAAGTCATTGGAATTGGGCAACAAAAAGTCCTAATCCAAGAGAAAAAGCTTCTTTTCTAAAAGAAAACCTTAGTCCTATTGAATCTTCTGGCGCTCTGTCTTTTGTTTCTGAACACGACAAGGGGTTTGGGTATAAAAAAGAGTTGGGGTTTGAGGTTTTGTTTGTCAATGGACACACAGAAAAACAAATGATTCCCAAAGTTGTTTACAAAGACAAGTCTCTTGTTTTTGCTGCCGACCTGTTGCCAACTGCTGGACACGTTCCTGTTCCTTATGTAATGGGTTATGATGTAAGGCCTTTGGTTTCGATGAGTGAAAAAGAACTTTTTCTAAAAGAAGCCGTGGACAAAAACTATTACTTGTTTTTAGAGCACGACCCTTATAACCAGATTATAACATTAAAAAACACAGAGAGAGGTGTTAGAATTGACAAAACTTTTACTTTTAACGAAATATTTAATTGATCTAATATGAAAAAAATTTTTTTCTTGCTCTTTTCTTTCCCTTGTATTTTACTTTCTCAGTCTAACTGGCAACAAAATGCCGACTATAAAATGAATGTCGATATTGATGTTGAGTCGTTTCTGTTTAACGGAACTCAAGAAATTTTATATACCAACAACTCTCCTGACACAATAAGCAAAGTTTATTATCATCTTTATTTTAACGCTTTTAAGCCTGGAAGCCAAATGGATGTTCGGTCGCTAAACATCAGTGATCCTGACAGTAGGGTTAAGGACAGAATAAGCAAATTGGATAAAAACGAAGAAGGCGATTTGTCTGTTTTCGAACTAAAGCAAGATGGCAAACCTGTGTTTTTTGAACAACAGGAAACTGTTTTATTGGCCAGATTAAACAAGGTTTTGTTGCCGGGAAAAAAAACGAAACTTACTTTATTGTTTGAGGGTGTTGTGCCTAAACAAATTCGAAGGTCGGGAAGAAACAATAAAGACGGGGTTGCTTTATCAATGACACAGTGGTATCCCAAGCTTGCGGAATATGATTTTGAAGGCTGGCATCCCAACCCTTATATAGCCCGAGAATTTCATGGTGTTTGGGGGGATTATGAAGTGAAAATAACAATTGATAAAAATTATATCTTGGGAGGGACTGGGTATTTGCAAAATTCAAGCGAAATTGGTTATGGTTATCATCCTAAAAAGAAAACCATTAATCACTCTGAAAAAGAAAAATTAACATGGCATTTTTTCGCCCCTAACGTGCATGATTTTACATGGGCTGCTGACCCTGATTTTATTCATGATGTGGTTAAGGGGCCAAACGATGTTGATTTGCATTTTCTGTATAAGACTAACCAAGAAAATTGGCGAAAACTTCAGCCTCACAGTGTTGGTCTTATGAANTATTTTAACGAAAACATTGGTGAATACCCCTGGAAACAGTATTCTNTTATTCAAGGNGGTGACGGAGGTATGGAATACGCAATGTCTACTCTAATAACTGGCGGAGAACAATATTCTCGATTNCTTGGCACTACTTCTCATGAAATGGCTCACGCTTGGTTTCAACATATTTTAGCCAACAACGAGGCAAAACACGCTTGGATGGACGAAGGATTTGCCTCTTATATTGATGTTTTGGCTGAAAACAGTGTTTTAGGCAAGACGCCCCAAAACCCTTTTAAGAGGTCTTACGACAGTTATCGTCGTTTAGCAAACTCAGGGGTGGAACAGCCACAAACCACTCATTCTGACAGATATAATTATAATTTTGCGTACAGTGTTTCGGCCTACAGCAAGGGCTCGGTTTTTTTGTCTCAACTTGGCTATATCGTTGGTCCTAAAACATTAAAAAAAATTCTTAAACGCTATTTTAATGAATTTAAATTTAAACATCCGACTCCTAATGATTTTAAAAGAGTTGCAGAAAAGGTTTCTGATTTGGAGCTGGAATGGTACTTAAACGACTGGACTAGAACTGCGGAGAAAATTGATTATGCCGTAACGTATTTAGAAGGAAAGGTTGTTTTAGAAAGAAAAGGATTAATTCCGATGCCTATAGAGTTGGTTGTTACGTTTCGGGACGAAACAAAAAAACATTATTATATTCCGACTGATCTTATGAGGGGGTTTAAAAAAGAGTTAAGTTCTAGTTTTGAAAAGCTTCCTTCTTGGGGGTGGGCGTCGCCGTTCTATACTTTTCCTTTACAAAAAGAAGCTATAAAAATAGAAATAGATCCTTCTGGCCTTTTGGCTGATGTTGATTTAAAAAACAATCTATACAAATTATAAATGTTTCTTTTCAACAAAAAAAACTCTTTAAAAAACAAAAAAGATATAGAAAACCTTTTTAAAAACGGAAAATCTTGTTCACACATGTTTTTAAGAACAATATATCTGCCAGGTGAATCTTTTTTAAAAACAGGGGTTTCTGTTCCTAAAAAACTGATTCCGCTAGCTGTTAAGAGAAATTTAATAAAACGCAGAATAAAAGAACAAATAAGACTTTTACCAGAGAATTTGTTAGAAAAAAAACAAGGGCTTCTTTTTATTTTGTTTCATGGAAAAAAAGAGGTTTCNTCGAAAGAAATTTATGAGTGTTTAAAAATTTTATTTTCAAAGACTTTCCATTGAAACATGAGGAATACCGTCTTCTAGGTATTCGTTTCCTTTTGTTTTAAACGCGTGCTTACTGTAAAAATTTTTTAAATGGGCTTGAGCAGAAATTTTAATTTTTTTGTTTCCGTATTCGTTTTTGATTGTTTTTAAAGACTCTTTTACAAGCTCATCTCCATAGCCCGATCCTCTTTCTTCTTTTTTTATTATAGCTCTTCCAAAAGATGTTTCTTTAAAATAATCACCCTCGTCAAAAATTCTAGAATAAGCCATAAGCTCTTTCTTTAGATACCCTAAAAGATGAATTGCTTTTTTATCATTATTGTCTATGTCTTGATAAACACAATCTTGCTCTACAACAAAAACCTCTGACCTAAGCCTTAAAATACTATAAAGTTCTTCTGTGGTAAGTTTATCCCATTTTTTGTTAACCCACTTTATTTTCATTTTATTTTCTTGATATTTTATTAACCCTTGTTAAGTGTCTTCCCCCTTCAAAACTTGTATTTAAAAAAGTTTTAACCATTTCAACAGCCTCGCTTAAGCTTACAAACCTAGAAGGAATGCTTAAAATGTTCGCGTTATTATGTGTTCTTGAAAGCTCTGCTATTTCTTTTGACCAACAAAGTGCAGATCTAACTTTTTGATGTTTATTTGCTGTCATATTAGCTCCGTTCCCACTCCCGCAGATAATTATACCAAAATCTACTACATTGTTTTCTACTTGTTTAGCTACCGGATGAATATGATCGGGATAATCTACACTATTGTTACTGTCTGTTCCGTGATTATTAACACTGTGGCCATTCTTTAAAAGGAGTTTTTGTATTTCTTTTTTATATTCAGTACCTGCGTGGTCGTTACCAATTGCTATTTTCATTTGTTTATAATTAGTTGATTAGTTGTTCATTTATTATTATAACATTTCTGAATATGCCAATTCTTAAATTTAAATATCTTTTGTTACTATTTGTTATCATTTAATAAACATTGTTTTTATAATTATTAACATTCTTTTTTTTAATACTTATAAACTTTCTTTTAATTAACACATGTTAACATCCGNAGTTGTTCTTCTTTAAAAAAAAGATTAAAAATGTATAACATGTTAATATCTCGTGAATTTATTATTACATAATTTGTTTATTGTAGAAGTTAACAAGCTATAATAATAACCATATATTTTTAAAAATCTATTTATTATAATTATATAAATGTTAACTATTAAATCTTCTGTGAATTTATTTAAGATTATCTTTGATTTGTAATGTCAAAGAAAAAAACAAATACTTATAATAACTCTATAATTCAAATATTTAACAACACTCCAACTAAGAAAACGTTAAATTTTAGACAAATCAAAAGCAGATTAAAAGAGAAAAACATAATATTAATAAAAAAAGCTTTAGAAAACTTAGAGCAAAAAGGAATTTTAGTTCAGAAAAATCCTGGTTGCTATGTTTTACAAAAAGACAAAAAAATAATAGGTGTTATTGATAAAACACAAAAAGGATCTGGATTTCTAATAGTTGAGGATAATGATAAAGATTTTTATATATCAGAAAAAAACACGAAAAACTCTCTAAATGGAGATACGGTTGAATGTGTTAAAATCTCGAACAGGGAAGTTGAGGTAATTAATGTAATTAAAAGAAAAAAAGAAAGATATGTAGGTGTTGTTTTTTCTGAGGACAACAAAAAGTATATTGAATATAATTCAAATAAAGATAAAGTTACGTTTGGTTGTAATACCAACAGTTTTAATAATAACGATATTGTTGTGTTTGAAATTTTTAATTGGGAAAACAAAACACCTATTGCAAATGTATTAAAAACACTAGGTGAAAAAGGCAATATAAATAATGAAATACACGCTATTCTTGAGGAATTTGAACTTCCGTACGAATTTGAAAAAAATATAATTAAGGAAGCAGAATTATTAAAAAACCTTCAAAATACAACGGAAGATAATAAAAGAAAAAGTTTTAAACACATAACAACATTTACAATTGATCCCGCTGACGCAAAAGATTTTGATGATGCAATTTCAGTTAATAAAATTAATAAAGAAACCGTCGAAATAGGTATTCATATAGCAGATGTATCACACTTTTTAAAACAAAATACTACTTTAAATAAAGAGGCAGAAAAGAGGGCTACTTCGGTTTATTTAGTTGACAGGGTTGTTCCTATGCTTCCTGAAGAAATTTCAAATAATTTATGTTCGTTAAACCCTAAAGAAGACAAGTATGCTTTTTCCGCGGTTTTTACTTTTAAAAACAATTTTATTATAAACGAATGGTTTGGGAAAACTCTAATTAATTCAAACGAAAGGCTCTCATATAAAGAAGCTCAATATGTAATTGACAATAACTCTAACAAAATTCCAAAAGAAGTTTCTTTAAATAATAAACAAAAAGAAATAAATAAAGAAGTTGAAGAAGGAATATATATAATTAATAAACTAGCAAAAACACTAAGAGACCAAAGACACAGTAAAGGATCTATTTCTTTTAATAAAAAAGAGGTGAAATTTGTATTAAATAAAGAAAAAGAACCTATTAAAACAATAATTAAAGAGTCCTTAGATGCGAATAAACTAATTGAGGAGTTCATGTTGTTAGCCAATAAAAAAGTAGCAAATCAGTTTGTAAAACATAAAAACGGGCTTTTTAGAATTCACGACTATCCTGATGAACAAAAAATAATTACCCTTGAAAGAATAGTAAAAAAATTAGGCTATAACCAAAATTTAAGAAACACAAACAACATCAATAATGAATTAAATTTATTACTTAAAAAAACCGAAAACTCACCAGAAAAAAACTTAATAGATACCTTGGTTATAAGAAGCATGAGTAAAGCGAAGTATTCAACAAAGAATATTGGACATTTTGGATTGTCTTTTGAAAAATACACACACTTTACTTCTCCTATAAGAAGGTATCCAGATGTTTTGGTTCACCGGGAGCTTGAAAGAATTCTTTTAAATCAAAAGAAATTAGAAAATTTAGAAAAATTATGTTTGCACTGTTCTTTTAGAGAGGAGGTTGCCACAAAAGCAGAAAGAGCATCGATTAAGTTTATGCAGGTTAAGTTTATGTCTAAACAAATAAATAAAAGTTTTGAAGGGGTTATTTCTGGCATAAACGAGAGGGGGGTTTTTGTTGAAGCTGTCGAAAACAAATGCGAGGGCTATATCAGAATCAAAGACGTTCCAGGTGATTATTTCACTTTTCTAGAGAAAGAATTATTGCTTTTAGGAAGGCACACAAAAGAAGAGTACAGATTAGGAGACAAGGTTTTAATAAAAGTTGTTGCGGTTAATGAATCTAAAAAACAAATTGATTTTTCATTAATAGAAAAAATGTAATTTTAATTATAAATTAGAAGCAAATCATGATAAAGAAAATAGTCTTTTTATTAATATCTCAAATTGTATTTTCTCAAATTGAAAAAAACATTGGAGACTTTCAAGAGCTTAAAGTTTTAGACGGAATTAATGTGGTTTTAGAAAAATCATCAGAAAATAACATCAAAATTACAGGTGACAATACTGAAAATGTGGTTGTGATAAACAAATCTGGCACACTAACCTTAAGAATGCAGCTTGTAAAAAAGCTTAAAGGCCAAAACACTGTAATAAAACTTAAACACAAAAGTAGAATTTTTTTAATTGAAGCCAAACAGTCCGCAACCGTTATTTCAAAAGACACCCTTAATCAATCCACAATGTACCTTAAGGCGTCATCAGGCGGTCAAATTGACCTTAATTTACAAACAGAAAAAACAACAGCCAGCGCTAATAGCGGGGGCGTAATAAACATAAAAGGATCTACATTTTCTTTTCAATCATCTGCTAAATCAGGAGGGGTTATAAAAGCCAACAAGTTTTTGTCTAGCCAAACCGAGGCAAGCGTTTCGTCCGGCGGTTCGTGTAAAGCACACGCTAGGGATGTTTTTGAAGCGAAAGCTTCTCTTGGGGGGGCAATTGACGTTTATGGCAGTCCAAAAACACTTAATCAAACAATATCTCTTGGTGGAAACATAACAGAAATTAAAAACAATGACTGATTTTTTACCTGCAATTTTTTTAGGTGTAATACTGTCTTTTACCATAGGCCCGGTTTTTTTTACAATTTTAGAAATTAGCGTTAGCAAAGGGTTTAAGGCAGCTGTCTTTTTTAATATAGGCGTTGTTTTTTCAGAAATAGTTTTTTTTGGCATTGCTTACGCAAGCACAAGCAGTCTTTTGGAGTCTATACAAGAAAACCCGTCATGGAAAGTGTTGGGAGGGGTTTTGCTGTCTTTTTATGCGGGAATAACCCTTATAGGCATGTATCAAAACAAGGAAGAAACCAGTCAGTTTGTTTTTGATTCGAGCTCTGAATCTCCAAACCTTATAAAAAACATTGTTAAAGGGTTTTTGTTAAACATTATAAACTTTGCTGTGTTGGTTTTTTGGATACTTGTGGTGGCCAACTATGGTCCAGGGTTTCAAGAAACAGAATACAAAATGGTGATGTTTTTTTTGGCTATAGTAGGAACCTATTTTTCTATTGATCTAGGAAAAATTTATTTAGCTCAACAGCTAAAAAGTAGTTTAACCAAAGACATTATAGGTAAAATTAAGCTAGCGGTAAACACGATAATTTTAATTATAGGAATCGTTTTAATTTTCAAAGGTTTTTTGGAATAAAAAAACCCCTTAATATAAGAGGTTTTATTGAGGCACCGAGCGGATTCGAACCGCTGTACAAGCTTTTGCAGAGCTCTGCCTAGCCACTCGGCCACAGTGCCGTTAATGCGCAAAAATACACTTTTTTAAAATTTAGAATCTTTTTTTTGTTTTAATTTTACAGAGACACCCTCAACATCTCCATTTATAGGTGGACAGACCTTTGTTATTGTTACAATAGATTTTGTTATTCGAAGATCTTTCTTAAAAACACTTTTGTTTATTCTGTCAGCCACGGTCTCCAAAAGTTTCGAAGGCTTTGACATTTCGTGTTTAATTATTTGATTCAATAAAACATAATCTACCGTTTCAGACAAACGATCAGATTGAGCACTTTTTTTTAATGACGCTGTTACCTTTAGGTCTACCAGATATTCACTTCCAATAACTCCTTCTTCTTTAAGACATCCATGAAAAGAGTAGCAACGAACGTTTTTAAGTATAATTTTCCCCATGTAAACAAAGATAGTTTAAACAAAGAAAAAGACTAAGGAATTATTTAACTTTACTTTTTTTATCAATTGAAAGAATCTAAAAACTTTATTGAAAGCATTATTGATGAAGACCTTTCTTTGGGGCTTAAACAGTCTGTTCTTAAGTTTAGGTTTCCACCCGAACCAAACGGCTTTTTACACATAGGCCACGTTAAGGCAATATGTATAAATTTTGGATTAGCAAAAAAATACAACGCCCCTATTGTCTTACGTTTCGACGACACAAACCCAGAAAAAGAAGAACAGCGTTATATTGATGCTATTAAAAATGACGTTTCTTGGCTTGGCTTCAGTTGGGACGAAGAAAGATTTGCTTCAGATTATTTCGAACAACTTTATTTATGGGCTCTTGATTTAATTAAAAACAACAAAGCGTACGTTGACTCACAGTCTTCCACTGAAATTGCAAATCAAAAAGGCACACCAACAACACCTGGAGTTAACAGTCCTTATAGAAATAGACCCGTAGAGGAAAACATTAAATTGTTTGCTGATATGAAAAAAGGGGTTTATGAAGAAGGAAAACATGTATTACGCGCAAAAATAAGCATGAGCGCCAACAACATGCTTTTAAGAGATCCGGTTCTTTACCGTGTTATAAGAAAAGAGCACCCAAGAACAAAAGCAAATTGGGTTATTTATCCAATGTACGATTGGGCCCACGGAGAATCAGATTATATTGAACAAATTTCACATTCATTATGCACNTTAGAGTTTAAGCCCCATAGAGAACTTTATAATTGGTTTTTAAAACAAATAGCACAGCCAGAAAAAATTAAGCCTAAACAAAGAGAGTTCGCTAGGCTAAATCTTAGCCATACAATTACCTCAAAAAGAAAATTAATGTCACTGGTTAAATCTGGTGTTGTTAGTGGTTGGGACGACCCTAGAATGCCAACTATTTCTGGACTTAGAAGAAGAGGTTATCCCCCGGAAGCGTTACAAGAATTTGTTAAGCTAGCTGGAGTTGCCAAAAGAGAAAATATTATAGAAGCGTCTTTATTAGANTTTTGCGCTAGAGAAGAGCTTAATAAAACCTCAAATCGAGTAATGGTAGTAATGGACCCCTTAAAACTTACCATTACTAATTATCCAAATAATGAAGATGAGATTGTTTTGTCCGAAAANAACCCTGAAAACCCGCTCTCCGGTCAAAGAGAAGTTCCTTTTGGCAAAGAACTTTATATTGAAAAAGAAGATTTTAAAGTTGATGCAAATAAGAAGTTTTTTAGACTAACCATAGGCAAAGAGGTAAGGTTAAAAAGTGCATACATTATAAGGGCCAACGAAGTTGTTTATGACGAGAACAACAATATTACAGAGGTTTTGTGTACTTACGATTCAAAAAGCAAAAGTGGCTCAGGATCAGAAGAAAGCCAAAGAAAAGTAAAAGGAACCTTGCATTGGGTTTCTAAAAAAGCATCAATAAAAATTGAGGTTAACGAATACGACAGGCTTTTCGAGAATCCTAATCCTGCTGATTCAGAAAACGAAGAAGAGCTTTTAAAAATGATAAACCCAAACTCATCTAATACTGTTTTTGCTCAAGCAGAACCATCTCTGTCCAAAGCCGAAATAGGCGACAAGTTTCAGTTTCAAAGAAAAGGGTATTTTATTGTGGATAACAACAAAACACCCTTAACTATTTTTAACAAAACAGTTGGCCTTAGGGACAACTGGAAAAAATAAGACTATTATTTATTTTTCTCTTTTTCTTTTTTTAACGAAGCTTTTTTCATTTCTTCTCCTATTTGATTACTTGCGGTAAATGAAGCCACCATGTTGTTTAACATCTCTGATCCTGCTTGAGGAGAGTTGGGCATCAAAATTAAATTGCTATTAGTTGAGCCACCCACCGATTGCAACGTGTCGTAGTGTTGAGTAACAACAATCAGCGCAGACGCTTCTTGAGAGTTTATATCCACACCGTTTAAAACTTTAACAGAGTCTTCTAACCCTCTAGCAATCTCTCTTCTTTGGTCAGCAATACCTTGTCCCTGAAGTCTTTTGCTTTCCGCCTCTGCTTTTGCTCTTTCAACTATTAAAATTCTTTGAGCATCACCCTCAAATTGTGCCGCAACTTTTTCTCTTTCTGAAGCGTTAATCCTGTTCATTGACTCCTTTACTTGTGAGTCAGGATCAATGTCTGTTACAAGGGTTTTGACTATATCAAAACCGTAGTTTTTCATCGCATCATTAAGTTCTCCTTTTACAGCTATTGCAACATCATGTTTTCTTTCAAAAACATCATCAAGAATCATTTTAGGAACTTCAGCTCTAACTACATCAAAAACATAAGAAGTTATTTGGTCATGCGGGTAGTCTAATTTGTAAAAAGCATCATAAACCTTTTCTTTTAACACAACAAACTGTACAGAAACTTTGATTTTCACAAAAACATCATCCTTTGTTTTTGTTTCAACCACAACATCTAGCTGTTGAATTCTTAAACTTAGCCTTCCCGCAACTCTATCTATTATTGGAATTTTAAGCTGAAGACCAGATTGTCTAATACCAGTAAACTTTCCAAACCTTTCCACTACAGCGGCGGATTGTTGTTTGACTACAAAAAAGGTTCCAAAAAGAAGAGCAAAGGATAAAATAACTAATAAAGGAATGTAAAAAATCATATATATATATTGTTTTAGGGTTAGCTTATAAGGTACGAAAATTTAGCGTCAAAAGAAAGGTTCTTTTAAGAATGTTTTTTTAAACGTCTATAGAATCAAAAGCTTTCAATAAAAGCTTTATTCTGAAAACACAAACGTCTTTTCCTAAAAGAACAACAATATCAAAAAGATCAGGGCCCGAAAGCTCTCCCACCAAAGAAAGCCTTAATAGTCCCATTACTTTTCCAAAGTTCCATTCATTTTTCAGAACCAATTTTTCTAAAGAGGGTTTAAATTCATTTAAACCATTTGTCGAGTCTATTTGTATAACTATACCCTCTAGAATTTCTTTGTAATTAGATTTTTTAAATTTTTTAAAGTGTTTTTCAGAATAGTTTTCGGGATTCTCAAAGAAAAATCTCGAAGCGTTAAAAACATCATTTAAGCTATTAAGCCTGGGCTTTATAAGCTCGGTAATTTTGTCAAGTCTTATGTCGTCTCCTTTAGAAACAAANTCAAAAAAATCTTTCTTTAGCCTAGATGTAATTTGCTCGCCACCTGTTTTTTGAATGTGAGAATGATTAAACCATTCGTTTTTTTCAGGATCAAATCTAGCGCCAGACTTATTTAGGTTTTCTAAAGAAAAAACTTCAACTAATTCTTTTAAAGTAAATATTTCTTTTTCACTACCCGGATTCCACCCAAGAAGACTCAGAAAGTTTATAACNGTTTCAGGCAAATAACCATGCTCTTTATAACCTTTAATTACCACCTCGTTTTCCCACTGTATCGCAAATACAGGAAAGCCAAACTTGTCTCCATCTCTTTTCGACAGCTTGCCTTTTCCTGCCGGCTTAAGAATTAATGGTAGNTGNACAAATTTTGGTTTGCCGTCCCATCCAAAAGCATCGTACAGCAGCCAGTGTAGAGGCAATGAAGGGAGCCACTCTTCTCCTCGTATTACATGTGATATCTTCATTTCATAATCATCAACCACATTTGCAAAATGATAAGTTGGCATACCGTCGCTTTTAAAAAGAATTTTATCGTCAATCGTTTCTGTTGAAACGCGAACAACCCCTCTTAACTCGTCCTTACAAACAACTTCTTGTTTTATTGGTGTTTTAAACCTTACAACATAATCGTCTCCACTATTAATTAACAAACTTGTCTCTTTGTTTGATAATGACAGTGAATTTTTTAATTTTTCTCTGTTGTGAGCATTGTATATAAAAGTTTTACCCTTTTTCTCATGGTCTTTTCTGTGAAAATCTAATTCTTCTTTTTTGTCAAAAGCATAATACGCATGTCCCGTTTTTAAAAGCTCTTGTATCTTTGTTTCATATAACTTTTTTCTTTCACTCTGCCTGTAGGGTCCATGCGAGCCTTTATTTTCAGGCCCTTCGTCTATTGTTAGTCCGCACCATTTTAGCGAATCCATTATGTGTTTTTCACTTCCTTCAACGTATCTGTTTCTATCCGTGTCTTCAATTCTAACAACAAAGTCTCCACCATTTTTTTTAGCAAACAAATAGTTAAACAAAGCTGTTCTTAAACCCCCAATGTGAAGTGGACCTGTTGGGCTTGGCGCAAAACGAACACGAACCTTTTTTGTCATTTTTTTAATTTTTACAAAAATACACTCTTGTTTAAATTTTTCATTCTTTTTCCA
>JGI24539J26755_10000712_pt1 | contig 15789 bp, 14 predicted proteins | sample NorSeaMetagenome_2_FD_26755 | JGI IMG/M metagenome (IMG submission 26755) | reverse complement strand
CCTTCATGGGGCTCGATTCCTTTCATGGCATCTTCAATGGATGCCAGTCGTTCCTCGTAATCTACAGCAATAGATGCTCCTTCTTGAGTTCTAAATTCTACTAAGGCAGCTATAGCTTCATGGAGTAAGCCTTTTAAAAACGTCCATTCTTCATCACTCATTTCCGTTTTCCCGCTACTCATGACATCAGGCATTCGCATTACCGCAGCGATCAAATCACCTTTGGTAGCCGCTTCTCGTTCTAAAACGGTCAGTTGTTCGAGATACGCTTTCGCTAGTTCCATATTGATGCTCGAAGCACTTTCAATACCGGTTACCTCTGCGTATATGTTGATATCGACTTTACCGCGGTTTAATGCGGCACCCACAATCTTGCGGATGTCCAATTCTTTTTCACGGAATAGGGATGCAATACGCGCGTTTAAATCCAGCCCTTTACTGTTTAAACTGCGGATTTCAACGGTGATTTTTTTGCCAGCAAATTGGCCAATGGCTTTACCGAAACCGGTCATGCTTTGAATCATGGAAACAAAATTTTCGCTAAGGTAGGAAACTCAAGCCACCTTAGGCATTGCGTTTTCGACCATAAAAGCTCACGAAATAAACGCCAAGGAAAATTGCTGCACCGCCAAAAAGCATATGAATGCTCCACTGCTCGCCTCCAAAGAAGAAGCTCAGTATACTGGCAACGAGCGGCTGTAGGTAGATGTAGGCCCCTACCGTAGCGGGATGTAGGGTTTTAAGGGCAATGATGTTTCCTAAATACGTGAGGAAAGTGGTGCCGAGAACAACAAACACCACGGAACCAATTATGGGCCCGGTCCATAGCTCCCACGGTATTTCGGGAATTTGCGGTCCGCCAAAGGGCAGTACGAGAAATACTCCGAAAGTGAAGACCCACCGAATGACAAAGAGTGCATTATACTTTGACATAAGCGGTTTTACAAGGACGAGATACGTAGCATAGCATGTGGCATTGATAAGTACGAATACATTTCCGCGCGAAACATCATTGCCAAAGAGGCCGCTAAGGTCAAATTGGTTCCCGGAATAGATGAGCCAAAAAGCCCCAAAGGCACCTAATAAAATACCAATGAGTTTTTCAGTGGTAATGCGTTCTTTTACTAAAAGCGCACCCACGATGAGCACCGCTATGGGACCGCTCACCATCATGATGGAGGCATTAACGGGCGTCGTNATCTTTAATCCTTCGAAGAAAAATAATTGGTTTGCGGTAACCCCGAATGCAGCACAGATGAGTAGCCTCAGCACATCTTTTCGAGGGATACGGCCTATGCGGTCACTTCCTGAAACGGGAAGGAGTATCCAAAACAGAAGGGCAGCACCCGTTACACGAAATTGAATAAATGCTCTGGGCGGAACGGCTCCTTGCATGGCGCTTTTTGCGATAAGAAAGGAGGCTCCGTAGATGAGCGCAACTCCGAGCAAAGCAAGGTGTGCAATGAGTATTGTTTTTCTTGTGGCCGTCTCCATACTTTATACCAGTGCCGCCGCTGCAGCAGCGACAACCTTAGGACTGTTACCAATGAAAATAGCACTGTCGTGGATCAGCACGGGACGCTTCAAGAAGGTGTATTCTTCGAGAATAAGCGCCCGAATATCGCCATCGTTCAGTGTTTTGTCTTTAAGACCTAATTCCTTGTATTTCCTCGCACGTTTTGAAAAGAGCGCTTCGGCAGAACCCACCAAAGCAATCATTTCATCTACCTGTTCTTCAGTGATGGATTCGTGCTTGATATCTTGTAATTGCACACCGTCAAGATTCCATTGATTCATAATTCGTTTACAAGTGTCGCACGTGCTGAGGTAGTAAATTTTTGACATTGGTTTCTATTTTGCGAGCCAGGGATTAGGATCTTGAATGTTGGCATCTTTCCAGATTCCTAATTGGACCATAGTCTTCCCTTCTTCATCTGTAAAGGCCGTCCCAATGGGCTCTTTTAGACTGACCATATCACCGGCTTTCACCTTGACATTAATGAGATTGCTGTAAACGGTGAAATAATTACCGTGACGTACAAGGACCATTACATTGGCCCCAGGAATAGGTACGACCGAACTGACTTCACCTTCGAATACCGAGCGAACAGTGGCGTTTTCTTCTGTCGTAATCTCGATATGTGGGTTATCCACAATCACACCTTTAACAATCGGGTGTGGATGTTTACCAAACTTCCCAGTGATAATGCCACGTTCTACAGGCCAAGGAAGTGCACCTTTGTTTGAGACAAAACTATTTGCCAGGGCCCTGGCTTCTGGGGTCATAGCAAAAGACGGCCCATCATCTCGGACATCTAACCCTTTTTCCGCACGGGTTTTATCAATAAGTTTTTTCAAGGCCTTATTTGAGGTGCGTCTTGAATAATCTTTACCTGAAACAAGCCCTAATTCTTTAGCTTCATTTTCTAAACTACTTCGTTCTGCCCGTTCTTTTGCTTTGCGCATTTCCTCTGCGATGATGCGTTTTATTTGTTGCTCTAATTGCTGGGCTTCGCGCTGCTTTTTATCAATATCTTTCTTTAGGGTCGATTCTTTTGACTGTAGATTTTGCACCGTCGACTCTTGGATCTGAGCATCCGCTTGTAGTGCTAGTTTTTCACCTTCTTGGGCTGTTTGGGTATGAATTTTTTCAGCCTTTTTAGCGATGAGCGTTTCTCGCTCTCGTGCTAAAGCCTCCTGAGCAACAGCAATCTGTTGTACCTGTCGCTCTCGGTAAGCGGCCATATCCTTGAAGTATTGCATGCGCTTTGCGGCTTGGGCGAAACTGCTTGAACTTAGAATAAAGAGTATTTGATCGCGTGGTTTTTGCTGACGTTGTGCAAGCTTGATGAGATCCGCATAATCACTCTTCAAAGAATCGACACGTATTTCGAGTTTCTTAATCTCTTTGGCTTTACGCGTTACTTCACGGTCAATCGAACGAATTTGACGGTCCATTGTTCTGATGAGCTTATTGCGCGCCTCAATTTTTTGATTCAAAGTTTGAAGTTCCGAAAGGCTTGCTTCTTTGGTACTTTTAGTCTTTAAGAGTAATTCGCTTGCTAGATCAATCTGGTCTTGCAGCAACACTTTCTGTCGCTGCAATTCTTCTTTAGTTTGCGCCTGCAAACCAGTATTTAGAATCATCAGAAACACGAATAAAAGCTTCTTCATCACAGATTAAATGGTGTATTAAAAGGTCCCCCAGTGCGGATTTCTGTAACCTCAATGGTGACTTTGTAGTCCGGTTGGCTTTTAACAGTGATTTCAATTACAGTCGGATATCCGGTCTCCTCATCCACGCTTTTGTATTGAATAAAAACTGATTCCAGGGGATCTTCAATAAGCACGTAACTCATCCGTAAGTCCCTATCTAAAGCCACCGTGACTGAGCGGCCTCTGCTTATAGCGTATTGTGTAACCCAGTGGTCACCGTTGCCGTCGTATCGATACCGCATGGCGTCGTTGGTCCCAATTAATTGGCCGCGCAAGAGCCTGTTGAGATATTGAAAGGGGATCTCAATGCCAGTTACTCCCGCGAGATCATGTGCGGAGCCGGTCCATTCAATACCAAGAAGTGTGGAATAAAAGGCAGCACTATCGTTAATCACAATAGCCTTTCCCACGCGCAATCCAATCATATCGTCGGAAATGGCTGCCCAAAGAATGCTGTCTTGTTTGGAACGCACTTGAACGCGAAAGCGTTGCTCACCGTCTGGCGTTTCAGCAGAAATTCGAGTAAAACTTTGTGTCCATGCAAAGCGATCTTCAACGATAATCTTCCGTGATACACCGTCGCTAATCTTCTCCCTTCGCAGTGGCTTTTCGACAGATAAAGGGCCACCACAGCCTGTGAGCACAGCTAAAGCTACGCCCACAAAAAGGTGTGCTGTTATCCTCAATATATGCCGCGGTCCGTCGTGCATTATAACTGTTTTAAGAGGGCCTCTTTCATTCTATAGACCGTTGCTTTCTCGTTATTGCCAAGAGCTTGTTCGATCTTCGCNGCATGTATATATGTGCCGGCGCGATCGGCCTCTTCGAGCANTTGCAAAGCTAGTTCGATTTTAACCTGCGCTTCTGCATACCGTCCCATTTTATACAATACCCATGCCCAAGTATCTAAAAAAGCAGGTTCAAGCTCAACCGAGGCATTACATTCTGCGGTCAATTGCAATGCGAATTCGAGATTTCGTTCGTTCGTTGCTAAATCCCATGCATAGTTATTTAATGTTGTAGGGCTACGTTCTTGGTCTAAAGCTTTTTTATACGCCAGGGTACCCAATTCAAAGGAATCCAACTGGAACCAGGCCGTTCCCGCAAGGGCATATAAATTTCCCGCGACCTCAGGATCCAGTGTCATTTCGGCCTGCGCAGTAGCCAAACGAGCACACGATGCCCAACTCCCTACATTGTAATATTCGAAGACGAGCCCTTCCAGTATATCCTCGTCCGCATTAAAGTTTTCTTCGATGCGTTCAAGCAAAGCAATTTGTCCATCTACATCACCAACTTCTTGGCTCAATGAATATGCCATTTGGTACAACGCGTAGTTTGTTGGATTCATTGAAATAGCCGCCAGATACCCTTCTAAAGCTTCGTGCCAACGTTCGTTTTGTGCGTGAATTTGTGCGGTAAGTAAAAGCAGCTCAATACGACCTGAATAAGTACGTTCGAGAACAGGAAAAACGCGATCAAACAACGCTCGAAAGGATGGACTTTCTCTGTTCTCATAGATGCTGAGTACCACGGGCACCTTGTCTTCAAGAAGGACACCGTCTAACAACAGTCCTTGTTCCATATGATAAAAGGCCACCTCAGTGTTATTCATTTTCTGAGCCATGCGAGCCAATTCCATGTGGAGNGCGCCGTTCTCCGGAAACATTTCAACCGCCGAATTGAGGACTTTGAATGCTTTTTTTGTTTTTCCGTTACCATCATAGAATTGGCTTAACAAGCCTCTGTATTCTGGAATATTTGGCGCCGCTTTAATGGCGGTTTTGAAACAACGTTCTGCAGATTTGGGATCGTTGAGTTGAAGGTACAACCGCGCCCGATCTTGAACCAACTGTGGTGAGGCTCCTTCTAGATTTTCGATTTTAGAGAGNACGTCTAAAGCGCTAAGAAAAAGTNGACCCTCGAGGTACGTACTGTAGGCTTCAAAAAGGTATTCTGGTTGATGCGGGGCTAAGGAATAGAGTACTTCAAAGGAGCGCCCCGCCGTTTTAAAATCGCCTATATTTTTTGCGCTTTGTGCTTTGATTCGCAGTAACCAGAGATTTGCAGGGTAGGAATCGACGCCTTGGGATGCGAGATCGAAGGCCTGGAAAAATTGCTTCTGGTCAAAATGCATACGGGCCAATTGGTACAATGCCGTTTCCCGATATACCGGATCTTTTGCCAACACTTCATAAAGCTCCATGGCCAGTTCAGTCCTTCCAGTAATGCGGTAGGTTTCGGCTTTATAGAACGTTCCGCTTAATACAGAAGGCCCCTCTTCCGAAGGGCCTTGCGCATAAAGTGAAGCTGTAAAGAAAAACACCCCAAACAGGGCCAGCGTTTTGTGCATTAGTCCATTCTTGAAAAATCACCTAAAGATAGTGAAGTCCACTTCCCATCGACATGCGCTTTGTTGCCGATCATACTGCCTTTGAGATGAATATTTTTAATCGTCGTTTCCGTCTGAATTAACGAACCTTCTATCGTGGCATCTTCAACCACGCAATCATTGCCTAAACTCACGTTTGGGCCTACCGTTGCATTTTTTAGTACCACGTTAGAACCGATGTAACAGGGTTCGATAATGGTCGCATTTTCTAGGGTAATATTGGCTCCGCGCAGTTCACGCTTACCCTNGAGATAGCCTAACATTTTACTGTTAGTCTCCACTGTAATTTCCTTGTTTCCGCAGTCCATCCAGTCGTTCACGGTTCCGGGCTTGAATACTTTCCCTTGTGCAAGTAAAGAGCTCAATGCATCGGTGAGTTGGTATTCCCCCTTGTCCATGATATTGTTATCGAGAATGTGCTTTAGTTCGCTTCGCAAACCTGGCCCATCTTTGAAATAATAGATACCTATAATGGCTTTATCGGAAACAAACTCTTGCGGTTTTTCAACGAAATTATTGATGGTTCCATCTTCACCAAACTGAACAACGCCATAGGCAGAGGGATTGTCCACTTGCTTCACCCAAATCACAGAATCAGCTTCAGTATCTAGTGTGAAATCTGCGCGGAACAGGGTATCTGCAAAGGCAACTACAATCTCATCGTCCATACTATCTGCGGCACAGTGAATGGCGTGGGCAGTACCGAGCGGTTTGTCTTGGTAATAGATGCTTCCTTTCGCGCCGAGGTCTTCGGCTACTTTGATAAGATTGGCTTCCACTTCAGCTCCGAAGTCCCCAATGATAAAGGCAATTTCGGTCACTTTTTTATCACCACAAACGCTCACAATATCCTCGACCAACCGCTGCACAATAGGCTTTCCTGCGATAGGGATAAGCGGTTTCGGTACGGTTAGGGTATGTGGTCTTAGTCTCGAGCCGCGACCGGCCATTGGGACAATAATTTTCATCTGTTCTTAGGTTTTTTTGGTTGGTTTTTATTGTTTGCCCGTGCTGCCAAATCCTCCGGCGCCACGATCGGTTTCATCTAAATCATTTACCTCAGTCCAATCGAACTGGGTGTATTGTGCGATCACTAGTTGTGCAATACGCATGCCATCTTCAATGACAAAAGGTTGCTTGCCGTGGTTGATCAATAATACACCTACGTCTCCGCGGTAGTCGGCATCAATAGTTCCAGGACTGTTCAATACGGTGACTCCGTGTTTAAAGGCAAGTCCGCTGCGTGGGCGTACCTGTGCTTCGAAGCCGTCTGGAAGGGCCATCTGAATACCTGTGGGAATGAGCGTGTAATCGCCTGGCTGCAGCGTAAGGGGCGCATCGATATTCGCTCGGATATCCATACCTGCACTTTGTGCNGTTTCGAATTGCGGCAGTTCGTGCTTGCCACTGTAGATTACGTTGATCTTCATTTTTTTGTTGCGAATTTAAGGAGTCCGTTTCGTTCCCAAAAAAGCATTATTCCTAGGTAGACCATACCGCCTAATACTTTTAATGGACCGGAGGCCCAATTCGTATAATGTAAGATAAACACCACAAGGCAGGCGAAGCCGACAAAGGCACCTATTTTACTCCAATTATAGGGTACCGGATAGTGTTTTCGGCCCCACAACACACTGGCAATAAACATGGCAAAATAGGCAGCCAATGTGGTANATGCTGCGCCAAGAATNCCNAANACGGGAATGAGAACCACATTACCAACAACGGTAATGACTAAACCCACGAAAGTGATGTAGATGCCGTAAACTGTTTTATCACTCACTTTATACCACACGTTTAGGTTGGTATTGATGCCTAAAATGACATTTGCTAAAAGCAAGATGGGAACCAGATGGAGCCCAGTCCAAAACTTATCATCCACGAAAAACTTGAGGTAATCGAGGCCCGAAATGATCAATACGAATCCAACGCACATGACCCAAGCGAACACATCCATGACAGTACTCATCCTTTCTGGTCCGTCCTTTGTTTTGGCATTTTTAAAGAAAAACGGCTCCGCTGCATAGCGGAAAGCTTGATTGAACAGGATTAAAAAGATAGAGATTTTATATACCGCGCCATAGATTCCAACTCCAGCGTATGCATTTTCCTTGGGAAGGAGGTATTTCAGCAATTGGCGATCGAGCATCTCGTTAGCAATACCCGCCAGCCCTCCAATGAGAAGTGGAATTCCAAAGACTAAAAGGGTTTTAACGTATTTCTTATCTAGATTGAGTTGTAATGGAAATAAGGTGGGTAGGAGCAGCGCGAACATGAGGACTGCTGCCCAAAAGTTGGCAACAAAAATGTAGCCTACCCCGCGCATTTCGTGCGACCAATAACCTACGTTGCCGTGTAATTCCCAATAGGCCGGAAGGAAAATGTAGAGGTTGATCAACACATTGGATAAGATCAAAGCCAATTTTATTCCAGCGAATCGGACCGCTTTATTTGTTCTCCGCAGTCGAGCAAAAGGCAATGCGCTTAAGGCATCTAAGGCTAATATCGCCATAAAAAAGTATAGGTATTCCGGCGTTTCTTCCCACCGAAGGGANTGCAGTAATTCATTTTGAAAAAGCAAAACGAAGAGCCCCAAACTGGCTAAAACCAGCGCAATCATGGCCAGTCCTGCTCCGAAAACTTTGCCTTCGTCAAAGCCTTCTTGTTCAGAATATCTGAAATACGCGGTCTCCATTCCAAAGGTGACGACTACAATAANGAAGGCTATAAGGGAATAAAAATCAACGTTAATACCATAGGCAGACTGGCTTAAGACCGCAGTCTGCAGGGGGACCAATAAAAAATTGATCATCCTTCCTAAGATGCTGCTTACGCCGTAAATCGCCGTTTGACCAGCAAGTGCTTTCATACCGTTGCTCACACTTCAAATATAGTCTTTGGTCGCTACCTTTGTAGGGAATCAAAAATGAACTCATGAACAAGTTCCTTACCCTAGTTCTACTTTTAACGACCGCCATTCCCGCCAGCGTATACGCCCAAGAAATCCCTATTGATTTGAGCGCTACAAAGCGGATGGAGCAAGACTTGTTTTTCTTGTCGTCAGATGCGCTAAAAGGACGCAAGCCTGGTACACCTGAAGCAGACGTTGCTCGCGATTATATCGCGGGAAAAATGTTGGAATACGGCATTGAACCTATGGGTGAAAACGGCTATTTCCAAAAGTTTCCCGTTCCAGAGTATGCTGAGGTGAACTACGCTTCTACCAAACTATGGATAGGCAAAACGCATTTAGAGGGTCATGAAGATTTCTATCCAGTATCTATCAGTGCCACAGTAGGGCNGGCCGAAGCAAAAACCCTTTACGTNGGCTACGGCATCACCACAGAAGACGGTACATATAATGATTTCGAAGGGCTGGACGTAAATGGTAAAATNGCTGTCATGAATGTCAGTTCCCCAGACGGAATACACCCGCACAGCGCTTACGCGGCATACCACAGTTTGAACGAACGCGTGACCAATCTCGTAGAAAAAGGCGCCGTTGGCGTACTGCTCATCAACCCTGAAGGGACAGCCTCGGATACGCGAGAATTCTTTAAAAGTATCAACGGTTTTGCAGTACCTATATTCTTCGTACGCAACGAAAAATGGGCAGCTAAACTCATGAAGCGTTCACTGAAAACGGTTATGGCGGTTAATATGTCCGAGCGTTTTAGCGATGGCTATAATGTGATTGGGTACATCCACAACAACAAGCGTAAAACGGTGGTACTTGGAGCACATTACGATCACCTTGGAATGGGCGGTGAAAACAGTTTGTACAAAGGACCCGCGGCCATTCACAACGGTGCGGATGATAACGGTTCGGGAACGACGCTTCTGTTGGAAGCTATGCGCTATTACGCCAAACGCCAAGACACGAATTACAATTATTTAGTACAGTTTTACAGCGCTGAGGAATTGGGCTTGATCGGATCAAAATATTGGACAAACCATCCGACCTTTCCTCTAAGGGGGATTGAATACATGATTAANAGTGATATGGTGGGCAGATTACGCGATAACCGTCTTCAACTTTCCGGAACAGGAACTGCTGTGGAATGGAATGAAATTCTAGATACCCGGGTGCATGGACTGGACATTAAGAAAGATCCAGCGGGCGTAGGCCCCTCAGACCAGACCTCTTTTTATTATAAGGATATTCCCGTCTTGCACCTCTTCACGGGAACACACAATGACTACCATAAGCCCACGGATGACGCCGATAAGATCAATTATAAAGGCATGGCAAAACTTGCTTCTTTGGTGTACACCATTACTGCGCGTTCAGCGAACTATGAAGGTTTGAGCTTTCAGCGAACAACATCCTCCGAACAAAAGACTACGCCCAACTTCTCTGTGACTTTGGGAGTAATACCCGACTACCTCTTCGGTGGTCCCGGACTCAGAATAGACGGTGCAACAGAAGGCCGTCCTGGTGCAAATGCAGGCTTGCAGGCGGGCGACATCATCCTTAAGATTGGCGACATTACTATCGACGATATTTATGCCTACATGACAGCATTGGGCGCGTTTAAGAAGGGGGATACGACTTCTCTCAGCTATTCGAGGGATGGCGAGGTTATTGAATCCGAAATTACATTCTAATGAAGACGTTATCTGATATATCTCCAAAAGTAGCCGTTATTGGCGGCGGTTCCTTCGGTACTGCCGTGGTAAAAATGGTGAGCGAGAACACAGGTGTTTGCCGTTGGTGGATGCATAACGAAGAAAGTGCTGCGCATATACGGGAATACCACCACAATCCACGCTACCTCTCTTCGGTAGCTTTTGATGAAGGAAGCGTTGATATATTTACGGATATCAATGAGGCAATCGCAGGTTGTGATATCGTCATCTTTGCCGTTCCAAGTGCCTTTGTGAAAGAGGTCCTGTTAAACATGAATAAAGGTGCGCTTGATGGAAAACTGGTGTGTTCAACCATAAAGGGCATCATTCCAGATGAGAACATGATTGTCGGGGAATACTTGCGTGAAGTAGTGGGCGTTCCTGAAAATCATATCGTTGTCATTACGGGCCCTTGTCATGCGGAAGAAATCGCATTGGAACGATTAAGTTTTCTTACCGTTGCCGCGATAGACGCAAGCGCATCTAAAAAGGTAGCAAGCGTTTTACAAAGCCATTACGTACGGTGTACGTTGAGCACGGATATCTACGGTACAGAGTATGCTGCGGTCATGAAGAACATCTATGCAATAGCGGCAGGGATGTGTCACGGTTTAGGTTACGGGGATAATTTTCAAGCAGTACTTATTTCAAATGCGGCGCGCGAGATGCGCCGCTTCATGAAGAGNACCTGTGAAGGTCGCATCAACATTAAAAAGAGCGCCTATCTAGGTGATTTATTAGTGACCTGTTACAGCCAGTTTTCTAGAAACCGAATGCTTGGGAACATGCTTGGTAAAGGCTACACCATCAAAAGTGCAAAAGCTGAGATGACCATGGTTGCAGAGGGCTATTATGCAGCTGCCTTGGTGGCAAAAATTCGTAAAAAGCAAGAGGTTAGAATGCCTATTGTCAAAGCAGTGTATGAGGTCCTGTACGAAGGAAAATCTGCGAAAAAGACCATGGCAAAATTGGCCCAAAAATTAACCTAAGGCTGCGCAAACTTACCCGTTGACAATGCGTTACTAAGGTAGACTCACAATTATGACNACTAAAGTTTTCAAAACCTTTATCCTGCTGTGTTTTTCTGTAACANTATTTGCGCAGAGCCCCAGTTCCATTCTCCAAAAAGCGGAGGCCAAATTATCCGGTGCAGATCTCGCTGCTGAGGTCAGTATTCGTACCGTCCGCCCTCGTTGGGAACGTACTATGGAAGCTAAAATTTGGAACCAGGGGTTAGACAAAACCATGATTTTAATCACCGGTCCGGCGCGTGAAAAAGGAACTGTGTTTCTTCGCAACGGTGAGGATGTTTGGCATTTTGTGCCAGGCATAAAGAAAATTGTTGCGCTACCCGCGGCGATGGTGCAGAGTTGGATGGGTACAGATTTCACGAACGATGCGTTGATCAACGCCGGTTCATTGGTGGAAGATTACACCCCGACTTTATTAGGTATAACCTCTGTGAATGGTACGAACTGCTTTAAAATTGCGCTTACACCCAAGGCAGATGCAGCAGTAGTATGGGGCGAGGTAATCACCTTTGTATCTGTAGACGAATTTCTTCAACTGCGAACGGAATTTTACGATGAAGACGAATACTTAATCACCACGCTCGAAGCGACTGAAATCAAATCTTTTGGCGGTAGAACATTGCCTTCAGTTTTGCGGATCACCCCAGCTGAGGAAGACGGAAAATTTACCGAAATGACTTACAAGGCGCTCAACTTTAATCCAACTTTTGAAGAGGGGTTTTTCGAGCGCAGTAACATGAAACGGGTCGAATAATGTTCAAATTAGCTTGGCGTAACATTTGGCGTAACAAAGGAAGAAGTATCATCACCATAGCGGCAGTTATGTTTTGTGTGATTTTCGCTGTGGTGCTTCGCAGCTTTCAAGTGGGCGTGTGGGAACACATGGTCGGTGATATAGTCGCAAACAACTTTGGCTATCTACAGGTGCATCAAAAGGGATTTTGGGGCGACCAGAGTCTGGACTTGAGTATGGACGAGACAACGCTGGACTGGGATGCCATGGAAAATGTACCCGGAGTTCGTTCACTCGTTCCCAGGTTGGAGAGTTTTTCTTTAGTGAGCACTGGCGAAAGTAATAGGGGCAGTTTGGTGCTGGGTATTCGTCCGGAGGAGGAATTGTCCGGCTTGCGTTTAACGGACCAATTGATTGACGGTCGCCTCTTCGAACCTGCCTCTAATGAAGTAGTTGTTTCGGAGGGACTTGCAGAATATTTACACGTTGAGGTCGGGGATTCACTTATGTTTTTGGGACAAGGTTATCGCGGGGCAAGCGCCTACGGTCAGTTCTTGGTCTCTGGGATTGCCAAAATATCGAATCCAGAACTCAATAAACAGCTTGTTGTCCTGCCCCTAGAAACGGCCCAATGGATGTACAATGCCATGGGGTTGTTGACGACAGTGGTGGTAGATCTAGAACCCAATGCGGATTTTGCAGAAGTGAAAGCGTCGCTCGAACCATTATTAGGAGCGGATTTTGAATTGTTAGACTGGGAACAATTGTTTCCAGAATTGGTCCAAACCATTGAAGCAGATATGGCCGGCGGTCAAATTTTTGTAACCATTCTTTACTTCATTATTTCCTTCGTTTTGCTCGGGACAGTCATCATGATGGTCAGTGAGCGCGAGCGCGAGTTTGGAATTTTGGTGAGTATAGGCATGCGTAAAACGACATTGGCTGCGGTTACTGTTTTAGAAAATTTAATGCTCCTCGTCGGTGGCGCCGTAGTGGGAATGGCCGTGGTCAAACCGGTCCAATTTTACTTTAAATACAACCCCATCGATTTAAGTGGGCAGATGAAGGACGCCATTGAACAATTCGATTTTGAACCCAAGCTTTACACGACCACCTCTTTCATTATTAATTTGAATCATGGTGCCATCGTCTTCGTTATCGGTGTGTTAGTAAGCAGCTATGCCGTTTGGAAAATCATGAAGTTGAACCCGGTAAAAAGTATGCGCGCATGATTTTTAAAGTGGCTTGGCGCAACATATGGCGTGCAAAGGTGCGCTCCTTTATCGTAATTGGATCCATTGCGGTAGGAATTTGGGCGGGCTTACTCATCATAGGTTTCTCTTTCGGAATGAATAATGAGCGTACTGCATCCGCTATTGGAACAACCACCGGTCATGCGCAGATTCACCACGAAGGTTTTGATGCTGAACCGTTATCCAATGCCGTGGTCGCGGATTCCTCAGCAGTAGTTGCCCTCCGTAAAACCGTAGAAGCTTTGTCGTTTGTAAGTGGCACTGCACAACGCACGGTATTAGGGGGAATGATCAATTCTACCAAAAGTGCTCGGGCAGTCCGGATTATGGGCATTTGGCCAGAAGAAGAGCGCCTTCAAACGACTTTGGCCGACTACATGGTAGAAGGCGATTTCTTTGGAGCTACCGGTCGCAATCGACTAGTGATCGGCGAAAAATTAGCGAGACGATTGGGATTAAAGTTGCGAAGTAAAGTAGTCCTCACTTTTCAAGATTCGGAAGGTAATCTTAACAGAGCATCGTTCCGAATTTCAGGAATCTATAAAACGTTGAATGCCACTTGGGATGAGTTCCACATCTATGTACATCATGAGGATTTGGAAAAAACTTTGGGAGCTCCTTTGGTACACGAGGTATTGGTTCGTTTTGAGGAGACTGTGGATACCGATGAAAAAGCGGGTGCGTTGGCAGCGGTGATGCCTGTTGGTTTGGCGGTGAAGTCCTGGAAACAGGTACGTCCAGAATTGGGCTTTGCGGATGATATGATGGCCATCATGCTCGTATTGGTTTTAGGTATTATCATGATGGCACTTCTTTTCGGGATTATTAACAACATGCTTATGGCCATATTAGAACGCCGCAGAGAGCTGGGCATGCTTATGGCTGTAGGAATGAATAAGCGCAAGCTGTTTTTAATGATCCTGGTTGAAACATTGATGTTGGGGTTTGTTGGTGGTCCTATCGGGATCCTTCTAGGCGACCTGAGCACGCGTGCCATGATGCGCATCGGTATAGATTTATCCAGTAAGCAGGACGGCTTGGCAGAATTGGGCGTGCAGAGTATAATTTATCCTGAAATCGTTCCCAGCTATTACCTCATTATTGCTGTAATGGTAATAACAACGGCGTTGATTGCCTCCATTTTACCCGCAATTAAAGCGCTTAAATTGAACCCAGTAGAAGCCATTCGTGGTCATTAAGTTATGAGTAAACCTGTTATCGAAGTAAAAAACCTAGAAAAGGTCTATGAGGGNGCTGTTCCTGTACACGCCGTGAACGGCATTAGCCTTACCATAACGCAAGGCGAATTTACGGCGCTCAAGGGGCCGTCGGGCTGCGGGAAAACCACTTTGCTTAATATGCTCGGAGGGCTCGACCAGCCAACGGCAGGATCCATTGCTATTGGAGGGGCGGACATTACCACGCTGAGTGAAAATGCATTGATCGACTTTAGATTGCGCAATATTGGGTTTGTCTTTCAAGCCTACAACCTTATTCCAGTACTTTCTGCCCAGGAGAATGTAAGTTTTATTATGCTTCTGCAAGACAGGCCAAAGGAGGAACGCGAAGCGCGCGCGCAGCAATTGCTTGAAGCAGTTGGACTGAAAGGCAAGGAAGATAAAAGACCAGGCCAGCTTTCAGGCGGCCAACAGCAGCGCGTTGCCGTTGCCAGGGCCTTGGCTTCGAAGCCTCAATTTGTTTTGGCCGATGAACCTACGGCAAACCTTGATTCGCAGAGTACGGCAAACCTATTAGATATTATGGAGCGGTTGAATAAAGAGGAGGGCATGACCTTTGTTTTCGCAACCCATGACGATCGTGTGATTAAAAAAGCACGTCGAATCATCAGCATCGAAGATGGTAAAGTCCTCAGCGACGACTAAAGCCTTATTTTAGGGTCATGGAACCTAAATTTCGACCATATACACCTTGGCCTTCATCTGATGAGGATGCCCATGCATTGTTTGAAAACTTTGAAACGGCACTTCAGACCAGACGCAGCCTACGTATGTATAGCAAAAAGCAAGTCTCTCGAACGACGATAGAACGTCTTATCAGTTTAGCAGCTTCCGCGCCTTCAGGGGCAAACAAACAGCCTTGGCATTTTGTCGCAGTGCAAAATCCGGAGGTAAAGAGAAAAATACGTGAGGCTGCGGAAGAGGAAGAAAAAGCTTTTTACGGGGGCCGTGCAACCGAAGAATGGCTCGAGGATCTCAAGCCGTTCGCTACCGATTGGGAAAAGCCATTTTTAGAGGATGCGCCCTGGCTCATCGTGGTTTTCCGAAAGAATTACGATGTGGAATCAAACGGAGCGAAAGCGAAGAATTATTACGTACAAGAGAGCGTAGGCATCGCATGTGGATTTTTAATAGCCGCCGTACATGCTGCGGGATTAGTCACCTTAACACACACACCATCCCCCATGGGGTTTCTCTCGGAAATTCTGGGCCGTCCCTCAAATGAAAAGCCCTTTTTACTTTTACCAGTAGGGTATCCTGCCGATGGCGCAGAAGTGCCGGACATTTCTAAGAAAGG
>JGI24539J26755_10000709_pt1 | contig 15841 bp, 8 predicted proteins | sample NorSeaMetagenome_2_FD_26755 | JGI IMG/M metagenome (IMG submission 26755) | reverse complement strand
GAAGCAAAAATGTCGAAGGATCCTCGTGGTCTCTCAAACGATAGCGACAGGCACAGAGGCTGCAAATGATTCAGCAAAGAGACAAAGCGCCATGACTCTTAATTGAACTGCATGGGGGCTTGTCTCCCCTAGATTCCATCATCGCAACATAACATGGCATGCGCAACTGTAGGTTGAAAGTTACGAAGCTGATGTGAGGGAGCTACAACCCGACGACAAATCAGTAGTATCCCCTAAATCTACATTATACTGGTCGTCTTTTACAAACCCGTTTGGGGTCCCATTAGTTGCAGCGGAGGCTCTTTTATGGCTCGAAGCATATTCGTTCAGCCTTTCACATATCCTGCTTGCATGCAGTTTCTGTCGGTGTCGCTTTCTTGACGTTTTCTTTCGTTGCGCACGATGGTTCGAGACTGCTTGAGAAGAGGGCCCTGATGTCCTCGGCGCAATCCGAAAAGTCGGCTGTTCCTTGCGTTTCTTCCTTGCCAGGAGCTTCCACCAGAAAGCCCACCGGTTCGTCGCTCCAGAGGGCGGTCGTGGGCTCGTCTTCAAACCTGGTCTCTGCGGAAATGCCGGCGACGGCCTGCAAGTTTTTGAAGGCCCAACCGAAGGCATGGTATTCGTCGTCGTCGAATTCACCGCTGGGGTCTGGACCTGGGTCATCGTAGCGGCATTTCTTCGTCGTCGGAGACGCTGTCTTCTTCCATGGAGCTGGGCTCTGCGTCTGATTCTGTTTCCTCTTCCGAGAAGCTGGGCTCGCTGCTCTGTCGCGCCTCATCTTCGCTGTCTGTGGTAGCGCTCTCGGCCGAAGGGTACACTTGTTCGTTGCCGAGCTCGTCTTTGCCGACGGGCAACCAGTCGCTGCGACGAATCTTGCCCACGAGGTAGACGTTCTTTCGTAGTCTTGCTCGGGAGGCACCTACGTAGGCGTAGCCTCTGTCTGCCATCTTGCGGTCGAAGTAGAGGCCTATGAGGTCCAGCGTGGCGCCTTGAGCTCTCCTGATGGTCGTCGCATACGCATACGTCACTGGCATGAAGCTGCAGCTGTCCTTGAATACTTGATGCACCAGGATCAAAACGTTTGCCAGTGTTCGCACGACGATCACGTTGCCGGCGTATATTGCCACTATTGTTCCGGTGGCCCCGTTGACGAATCCTCTCTTCTTGTCGATGTTCTGCGTCAAGCGTACCCTCATGCCGATTTCGAAGAACAGCTTGCCTTGGCCGTACGCATCGTCTCCTCGACAGCCATGCCCNTCTCTGAGTTNTCGTGCCGCGTTCGGAAATTGCAAGGCGAGCCTNGCCATGTTGATCTTGGCTGCTCCGCGGTTTGTGATGGTCAGGAACGTGAACTCGGTGTTTTGCTCTTTCTCGACTTGTATGGCCTTGTGGGCGCATGCGTTCAGGTCCTTGGGCAACCTGCGACCTTCGAAGAACCGAGAGAGAACGTGCCGCGTGGGTTGATGCACGCGTGCATGGTGGAGGAACCGCAGCATGTCGGGGTCGTTGGATCTTGCTGCTGCGTGTTGCTGGAGCTCTACACGATGGAGCCTGCCCAAATTGTATTGCCGGTTGAGGTCGTCGTTGAGGCGGTGCGCTCCGAAGACCGGCTGCAGCTGCTGGAAGTCGCCGACGAAGACCACGTAGGGAGTGGGCCAGAGTTCGCTGAAGGCCGTCTGCAGCAGTCGCCAGGCGTCGCCGTCGACTTGAGACACTTCGTCGAAAATGATGAGGTCGTAATGTCTTAATCGACCGGGTGGGATGTATTGCTTGTCTCTGTCTCGACCGATCTTGAAGGCAGCGTGGATGGTTTCGACGGTGATGTCTAGGTCGGGCGGTAACCTTTGTCGGTGATTGGAGACGAGCAAGCCGATGGGACCTCCGATGAGGACCTTGCAACCTCGCTGCGCAGCTTTGATGGCTCCTTCTATGAGAACTTCCGTCTTGCCCGTTCCTGGCTTGCCGCTGACCTGCAGCACTCGGTTCGCCTCTTCCAGTTGTCGGGCATCTCCAATGGTTGTTCCTGCTTCGATGGCATCCAGAACTTCCTTTTGTTCGGCCGACCAGATCTTCTCCGGACCCGCTGCATACAAGTTCTTGATGGCCCAATCTTCCGACTTTTCTCTGCCGTCCTTGATGCGTTGCAAGAGCAGGTCCACCGCTAGGATTCGGGCTCGAAACGTGAAGATGCGGTCCTCCGACAAGCCTCTGAGGCGATGATCAGGCATTACCGCCTGCAAGAGTCTTTGTGGATCGCCCTGAAAGTGTTCCAGGGGCCGTCGGAGGTGTTGCATGTTCTCCGGATCTGTTGTGGTCGGCTTCAACTCTTCCTCTGAACACCCAGGCAGGAAGCAAGCGCACCAGCCACCCATGAAGATGTCCATCAGTTCGAAGGCCAGCGCGAGGCCTATGGCGCACTTCTTTCCCCTTCCCGGTCCGCTGAGATTCCTTCGGGCCACTGTATATAAGAAAGAAGGTTTTTGGGGCTGGTCGTCTATGGGCGCCTCTCCTTCGTCCGCTTCTGTGGCTTTCGCCTCCTTGATGATGCTCGTCACCTGGTATCGTCGGTACCACTCCATGAAGCTCATGTAACGAATTTCGAGCCCGCTTTCCAGGGTGAGGATCACGTTGGTCTTGCATTCGATATCTCTCCCTCCCTCCTCAGTCGATATCAAAACTTGTCCGACCTCGCTCATGCTCTTCTGGAGGAGGTCGGAAGCAGCCTTCCTTGTCATAGGTGTCGTGGCCTCCAGGAATTCTTTCATGTATGGCTTGGTCTGCGTCTTTTTGAGGTATTGATCGTAGGCTTGGTAAGCGTGGCGATGGTTGTTGATGGTTTCACTTCCCGGCACGGGAGCGAAGAGCGTGTCTGTGGTGAAGGACGTCTTGATGAAGCCTTGGCATGCAAACATCATCTGCATTTCCTGCTCCAGGAGCTGTCGTTTGCATAAGAGTCGGAATATGATCTGCCATCTGGAGCGCTCTCGGCCGTTGCCTTGGACTTGCTTCTCGCGCGGTTTGAAGTGCAGGGCGTCCTCGGCCTTGGACACGTAGCCGGCGACGTAGCAAAGCAAGCAATGCTCGCTGTTGCCGCATTGGACGTCGGCTCTGCATTTGAAAGTCTCTTCGAGAAATGTCGTGAAAGGCGACNTATGGTTTTCTCCCGACCTCCCTGAGAGGCTGGTCGGGTCCGGGTAACGCGATGCATACTTGACCCAAGCGATGACATGGACGTGGAGTGTGCCTCGGCCTTGGAACTCGAAACGGTAGGCGTAGTCGATGACTTCTTCTAAGCCTATCTCAGCCAAATGCGTTCCTTCTCTGAGAATAGTTTTNTCGAGGACCGCGGAAACGGCGTTGTAGAGGTGAAGCGTGAGCCAAGCTTGACACGAGGANAGGTCTTTGTTGGCCTCAGCTGCCGCCAACAAGCCATGGTGCAAAGGGAACGTCCACTCGGCAGGAGCTGCTGTGAAGAAGAGATTTGGCAAGTCTCCGTTGATGCGGCAGGCGTCCTCTAGCTTTTGTGTGGCCGTCTTCCAGAAAGCTTCGAAGTTCTGCATGTCCGAAGCAGCGATGTCGGGGGCTATCTTTAAGTCTTCCGCTGCGGCTGTCACGGCGGAGAGCTGGCGAGCTAGCGCGACGTCGTGAAGAAAGGCGGTGAGGTGGTAGTCTTTTGAATAATCCACGCATCGGCTGAAGATCTTTCTTTGCCAGCTCGCTTTCAGGCTGGGTTTTGCGGTGTCTGGAATGCGGGCTCTTGCTTTCAGACGATCGCTTAAGTCGGTATCCCCAAATGCTTCCGTGGGATAGAGCCAAGGACGTGCGGCTACCTCCAAACCTTGGTGGTTGAGAAGCAGATCTGCTGTCAGTATCCATCTCCACTGCTGGGAGCCTGAAGTCCGGTTATTCGCCAGGAGCTGTCGGTGGTTGGCGAGATGGCCTCGATACGCTTCGTTGTTATCTCGCAAGAATTCGAAGGCGCGTCTGCAAGCTTCCGATGGCAGGTGCTGCTCGATGTCATGTGGCTTCCAGACCCCCTTGACGACGGATTTCTTTTTTTTGCTGGTGATGGGCGCCTTTCCACCGCGGAAGTTGGTATAGTCGACTCTCAAGTCCAAGAGACTCAGTTTCTCGAGATCTTTTTTGGGAAGGACGGCCCAGAAGTCCTCCCAGGGCACGTCTCTGTCTTCCTCTGGTGACGCCATGCAGACGCGCTGCTTGAGCTTCTTCCAATATAGCTCCTGCGGCGTGATGTATGCTTGGAGCTTCTTGGGCCAAGGTCTGTTGTCGTCTTGTTCCTCGTAATCTTGCTCTAGCGTGTCAGGGTGCGGGTCGCAGCCATGACAACACTTCTGCGAGACTGCGTTCTGACCATTCTTCATCCAATCCCAATGTAGTTGGCGCGTCGTGGAACGAAGGCCGCAGTCGGGGCAGAAGGTCCAAGAAGCTGTTTTCATCCAGGCCAGAGGGTCCCTCCGCTTCATGACCGGAGGAGGGAGGCTTTGCGCGTGGGCGATGGGACCAGTGACGGAAAAAAGTCTTTGATGTTCTTCTTTCCAAGCAATGGCTGCACCTGGACTCAGTCGCATAATATTCTTGGCCAATTTGTCATATAGCGCGAAGTCTTCTTTGATGTCTCTGTAGGTACATGAACCTGCTTCCGCAGAGACTATGGCGGCGGTGTGTGCCTCGAAGTGGCCTCGCACGGCTTCGAAGTCGTGGTTCCANCNACAGAAATTCNTNTGATCTATGCCGTAAAGTCTNTCCAGTTCGTGGGTCGATCGTCGCCCTTGCTTCAATAAGCCTGCTGGCAGCGCAGTTGGAGGCGCGATTTCCCAGAGAAGGCCCCCGAACACGTTTTGAGGCAGCCGGTAGTTGCTCCACCAGATGGAACCTTCCAGGGTGTCGGAGGGCGTCAGCGAATCCGGAAAGAGGATGTTCATGGCTTCGTAGAGGAAGTTCCAGGGTTGCTCGGTGTGCCTTTTGGCGTCGTCAATGGACGTTCCTGCTTTTAGCAGCTGGATTGCTTCCATCTGCTTTTTGAAGACCTTCTTGATGACGTCGACGTTTCCCGCTTTGCTCAGTTTGGCGACGGCGGCCTTATGCGTGCCAGACATATCTTCCATGGTGAGCTCGCCGTCCAGGTAGGCTCGGAAGTCATCGACGCTGCGAACGTTATGCTTGCTCCAGACGGCTACTTTCATTGCGTCGAGCTTCTCTTGGGTTTCGTAGTCTTCTGCCTGCCGAAGCTCTTCGGGGATCTCTTCTTCGAAGTCCTCACCCATAATGGCTTTCAGGATCTGCACTCTATCCGCGTGCGACTCTGCGGTCCAAGCTATCCTGTGTGCGGGGTGGCGGCCTTTGCGAAAATTCTCTCTGTTGTAGTCTTCCTCGCAGCATCGTGGCTTAGGGGGGATTTTGACCGTGGAGGGTGGTGCACAGTGGTAAGGCGGAAAGAAGTCTCTGCTGCGTCGGTTGACCGCCGCCGGAAGGCCTTCCTTCGTGGCTAAGGCGCTGTAGTGTTCCGCTCCGGCCACTCTTTCGTCTAAAATGAGATAGATGGGCACGAACGATTCTCCGGCTTGGAAATCGAAATCCAGGAATATGCTGGGCGGCTGCTCCGGGTTAGCTCTTCTGAAGACCACGAAAGGTTTGCGCATGGCCAGCGAGAGTGCGCGAAGGCTGATTCCGTCACCCCAAGCCCCTTGTAGTTGTCTCTTGACCCAGGGTGCTTTGATGTAGTCCCTGAAGAACTCATCGCATCTGGCATTTCGATTGACTGTCATGGCTGCAAGGCCCCTGAGGATGCCGTGGCTCCTCTCGCCATCGGGTGTGCTGCAAGCCACGGATCTGTAGAGGCAATGGCCATCCCCGGCGATGCTTTTTTCCCAGAGGAAGTAGCGCATGGCCATGGCGTGAGTCAGCAAGGCTCCCTCTGCGGAGTCCCGCTCCGGCGTTGCAAACGTTACCGTGGTCGGCGGCCGCTGTGGGCATCTGAATGGCGCAGGTGGCTCGACGGGCAGATTGTCGTTTCGATCTCTTCCGTCTGCTTCTTGCTGTTTCTTCTCTTCGGCCGCTACTTCTTTCTGGGCACGGTCCATGACCTTCAGGGCTTCTACCAAATACTCCTTATTAAATTGGAATGGTTGGCGATGTGAATGCAAGATCAATGCTAGAACAAAAGGTCTCCTAATCCGAAGCGAGCTACGTCTTCCAAGGGGAGGTCGTCGTCGAACATGGTTTCTTCTTCCAGGTCCTCGCCGGGCTCTGCGGAGTCTGCTTCGTCACCCTCTTCCGAAGCTATTTCTTCTTCTTCTTTCAGGAAGAAGTCGGTTGGATCTCTTCCGGGTTCCGATCTTGCACGGCTTGCCTTACTAGCCGGCCTGCCCTGGCTCGGAGATTCTGGCTCTTCTTTAAGCTCTTCAGTGGCAAGTTCTGCAGGAGCTCCTTCCAGCGTCGAGCCTCCTTGCTCTTGGACTGCTCGGCGCTCTGCGGCTGACAACTTCACCCACCTATGCCCTATCTTATGCTTGTATGGCACAGGCTTTGCGTAGCGTTTGGCATCTTGGAGCACCCAAGCGTAGATCTTAGGGTCTTTCACCGTGCTGGTTTTCTTGATGTGGTGCTTGGCGACGTTTGTGGGGCTCCAGATGTAATTGCGCTTGTGCAGCCACGGCTTGAACGTCCCTCTTTCCGGCTGTAGTCCCACCTTCAAGCAGTCGACGATGGTGGCCTCGCCCACGATGGTGCCTGATTTGGATTGCGCAATGCATATCTTCTCTCTTTTCCAGCAAGGTTCGCCTCTGATTTCCCAGGTCTTGTCTTCATCCAATATCTTGTCAGACCACACTTTCTCCATCACCAAGGCAGATGCGATTTGTCCTGCTTGGACAGCTTCGTCGTCGGTGTCAGGCTGCGCTCTTTTGCTGGTTGCCTTGGCTTGGGCTTTGCTTGCAGGGCCTTTGCGCAACATCCTCGGCCAGCTCTTTTTCTGAGCGAGGTGGCTTTTGCGGCTCGGCGCTGGCGAGGCTTCGTCTCCTGCCATAGTTCTCAAGGCGTCTAACTCGGCATTTCCATGTGGGATTAGCAGCAGGGCTCTTCTTCTGCTGCTCGGCGGCATTTTCATCAGGCGCTGTTTCAGTTGCGCTTGCCCTCCTTTGCTCGACAGAGATGCTTGAAGGGCTGTAGGGTTGCAGATGCCGCATTGCGTCTGTCCTGCCTTGGGTGTTGCCTTGCCGCCGGCTTTCGAAAACACGCATGGCTGCTCGGGCGTGCCTGCACAATTTCTTTTGCCACCTGTCATGGTGTTGTCAAATGTCGTCGGCTGGGTTCGTGAAGGCTCGTGCTGAGTAGTGGGCATAGGTCCGTTGGGCAGACGTGATGTTAGGAAGTCTCTCGGTGCAGCGGTTGCGGGGCANCCACTTGCTTGGGCTTTCCGACGATTTAAGAGGCCCAGANAGCGCATGAGGANATCTTCGTTGTCGGAATCTTCNTCGGAGGAGCTGGTTGTCTGGNTGGCCTCTTTCAAGCTACCAGCNTGTCGATCGGATTCGCTCTCTAGCCAATTGGGGCAGTCGTCGTTGTCGCTATCCCCTGTTGTCTGAGGGGCACCATCTACCTGGCCGCTTAGGTCGTCCTTCGTCTTGTGGCTCTCGCAGTGGCATGATGTTTTGGAGCGTGGGACTTCGTTGTCAGCTGATTCATAGACCATGTTCGAGGCAGATGTCCATTCTTTACCTTGTGGGCGCACGCAGCAAGTGGAGGAAATTCCCGCTGAGTGTCTGTCGTGGGTACTCGAGTAGGCGTTCTCGGGTCTGGATGTTCCTTGGCGCCAGACTTGATGTCGTTTGTTTTCCTGCTCATGGCAGACGTGTTTAAGCAGCTGGGCTGTCTCTGGAATCATGCAAGACGATGGTCGATGCGGACTTCCGAAAGCGTCTGATTTCAGCAGCAGGATATTTTCCACGTCTTCGGAGACTATGACTAACTCCTGTTCTGCTGCACTCGTAAAGTTCATATGATTCCATTCCCTTCTTGTCTGGGGGGATTGCCCTCCCTTCCGTGCTGGTCTTTGGGCACGATTGTTTTCGCATTGCCTTGTTCTCATATCTATAGGCGCAGGCGCCTCTGGCGTTCTGTCCTTCGTTGGTAGCAAGTGCGAGAAACGTTTGGCGATCCCTGCGCACACCTTGCTGTTTTTGGCTTGAGGCCGTCGATAATACGAAGTTTTCATCGAGTTCAAGGTTGTAGCCGCACTGGAAAGGCTAGTCTTGGAAGCACTCGGAGACGGTAGGGGCTTCCGTCTGACCTGACGTGGACAGCTTCGTAAATTGGCTTCTTCTTATTTCTGAGAAGCCCTGCCTCTCCGGCTCTCTGGTACAGATGCCTGCAAGCGCATTTGGCGAGCACGTGGACGTCGACCTGGTTCAATTGACAATGGAAATCCTGGNAGTATTGGGATCTGAGGGGCTCCTTGTCGTGGCTCTGCGCCTTGCTTGCGCTCTGCACATCGGTATTTTGCGGCCTCCTGCCAGTTGAGATCCCCATAAGCAAGTTGGAATTCTGGGCTCCTTTGTTATTAATTTGCGACCTTGGCTGGAAGCATGGGGCCTCGGTTCTTCGGCTTCGGAGCTATCCGTCGAGTCTGTAGAAGCTGTTTGTATGACCTCACTTGGATGACTGTCAGGCCACACCTGTTTTTTCTTAAGCTGATCCATCCTTTGGTTTCGTCGAGCATCTGATGCTTTGGTGTAGAAGTGTTGGCATAGTGCCCGAGCCAGGTTTCGGCAATCGCCCTGGCAAGGGCAGGGTGGATTTTGAAGTGACCTATCTATTTTCTCAGGTTCGGTCCTGGGCATTCTCGTGCATGTCGTCGGACCTCAGGATACAGGCTTGCATGATCTGATGAGCGTATGTATTCTCTGAAGGGCGCTGAGGGCTTGGCGCTGGGCTAGTAGACACTTTGCAAGAATGGCTTTCCCTCTCTTGCTTTGATCCCAGCTGCTGCAGGATATCTACGACTAGTCTGGGATCCTCGGGATCTCCTGGGTTCCTCTGTTTACGTGTCACGCATCTCTCTAAGTGACATGTTCGAAAAAACAACTTGGCTGAGGCTTGATGTGAAATGGAGACTGCATCAGGTGGTTGCTTTTTTCCTCGGGCTGCTCTGTTCCTTGTTTGCAGCCCAGGTGAGAGAAAACAGCTCCGCAAAAGCTTCATAGCAAAAACACATTTGGATGTCGTTACCCAATCCGAGAGGTCCCCTGTAGGTCGAACTGTTCCAATATATCGTTCTTGATATTACACCTCTCTCTCGTTTCTCCCTTTTGCTAGGATTTGCCTTGAAGTCGGCGTGTTCTTTGCTACGTGGCTCACTTGCGTCCCTCACTCCCACAATGTACGTCTCTGGATCATCACAGTCACCGCGGGGGTCTTCTTCTTAAAGGTCTCCAGCAGTCTGGGAGACACCTTCCCAATGGGCTTCTTCTGGTGTTTTCTGTCTGACTCTTTTCCATATGGCAGCTCCACTGGAACGCTCTTGGAGAATAGGATGCGGTAGTTGAATCGACGAGACATCCGCTTTCGTCTTCTCCCTTGCCGAAAAGCTCCGCACGTAGCTTATGACCAGGCGNCGTTGGGCGCGAGTTGCTGCTACGTGAGCCAAACGGCGTTCTTCTTCTACGAACTCCTGAGTCTCAGCGTCACTACGAGGACGCCGAACGATGGTGCCGTCCTGCCTCAGTTCTTCCACTTCTCTTGGCTTCATAGGTATGACTTCTTCGTTCCATCGAGCNGCAAACACTACTGGCCATTCCAAGCCTTTGGCAGCGTGTATGGTGCTGACGCACACACCGCGGTTCGTGTTCAGGTCCTTGCCAGGCTTGCGAGTTTTTCGCTTGGTCATAGTTGGAGTGCTTGATCCTTGGGGGTCTAAGGCGACGTGGCGCAAGAAGTCCTGGATCTGTATCCGGCCGGCGCCGCAGCATGCTGCCACCTTGTCAAGAACGTTTTGAGGCAGGTGCTCAGCGACCTGCGCCAGAGACGTTGAACGCATCAGGTGCTGGCTGCATAACTCGAAGAGCCCCGGCANTGTGACTTTCTTCCTTACTGAGCCATAGGGGCTTTCCCAACGTTCAGCGAAGCAGCTTGCCGCGGCCACAGCTTCCTTNACGTTCTCTGCAATCGCATTGTTAGCCTTCTCTGCTGCGGCTTCTTCTTCGTCTACTTCTGGCTGGTCTTCGGATTCGCCGTCAATCTGCTCGTCTTCGTCTGACTCAGTATTGTCTGCCGTTTTTCTGCTGTGTTTGCGTGTGCTCCCAGCAGCGCTTGAACTGCGCAGGCGTCGCTTCTTTTGCTTTCCCAACCAGGTGCCATAGCCAGAGGACGCAGCAACGGTCTTCAAGGCTTCATGCACAGGCAACGTTGCGCAGGAGAGACGCAGCTCGTCTATCGTTGCCAATAGGTTCTGTAAGCCCTTTTGGGCCTTGGGTGAGAGTCGGATCCGTGAGATTTCCTTCTCACGCAGTAGCTCCTCCGCTAACATGAGGAAGCTTTTTCTTTGGGACTTGTCTTTTGCTTGTTCTTGCCTCTCCTGCAGCCGGGCGACAAAGAGGGGTCCGCAGCCTCTAGGAGGCGTGCGTAAGGCCCTGAGGAAGGAGCTGTCGTCGTCTCCACCGGCTGCCAGGTCCAGATAAGCCAAGAGATCCAAGGCAAACGAGCGCTCCCAGAGGGGGTCATCTCTTACCACGTGATAAGGGATGCATCTTTTGGTCAACTCCTTTACCAGCGGCTGATGCGTGCGGTCTGCCCCGAATCTGAAACAGCGAAAGAGGACAGCCATGTCGCTTGGTTCGTAGAGCAGTTGCTTTTCTTTATTTTGTCGTAACTTCTCTATCTCGTCTGCAATAGCCTTAGCCTCGTCTTCAGGGTGGCCACATTCGATGAGGAGCGGAGGCGTATTGTCGGGTCCATCGGCCCAAGCTGCCTTCGCTCGCAGGGTCTTGCTCATTCGTCGAACGTTAGGAGCTAGAACGAAGTGTCCGACTTCGAGGATGGGTCGCGTTGAGCGGTAGTTGTCCGTGAGTTGAAGCGCATGTAGCTGTTTGCACTGGTCCCTGAGCAGGTCGAAAATGCGTGTGGTGGATCCGTTCCACGTGTAAATTGTTTGATCATCATCCCCGACTACGCACAAACTTCTGTTGGGCCCGTCGCCTATGAGCGGCGTCAGAACGTCCAGTTGGATCGGGCTGACGTCTTGAAACTCATCTACGAGGAGGTGGCGCACTTGCGAGCGGACCAGCTGTCTCAGAGCTTGACTGTCGAGCACCTTCGAAGCCATGATAAGCATGTCTTGGAAATCCACTAGACCGCGTTGGCGCATGCAGTCTTGGTAGTAGCTGTAGCAGAAGGCCATGTCCCCTGGCTGGTTGGTCTTCATGAAATCACTAGCGGATTGCTTGGACTGCTTTGCCACCGTGATTTTCTTGCGGAGCTTCTTTACACCGTCTGTCGGCAGTTCCAGTTCGAATTCGGGGACCCTTGACGGACTTTCTGATTTGTGGAACTTATGGAGCTTCCGATGGATCCTGACTGCAAGCTTCTGGCGCCACCTCGGGTCTTCTTTTGCCTTCAAGGCCGCGGGCGAGCCCGAAGGCGGTGCCAAGGGCATTTCGAAACGTACTCTAACTTGCGTCAAGGGATGGGACACTAAAGTCTCACGAATCTTCGTGAGCAATTGAAGCCCGGCGTCCGCAGCGAGATTTCCCGATAGAGGTCGCATCAGTTCAGCCTTTGTCAAGATGGCTCCTTTCGGCACTAGGAGTCCTTTTTGCGGGCGCCACGCTTTTTGTGCTGCCCACCACCTGTGGTTGTGCATGCTTCTCCCTGTTGGTTCCAGAAGGATGTGGCCGTACTGGAACGATGCTTGCTGCAAGCGCGGCTGTTGTCCGGACATTGCTTCCTTCAGGGAACATAAGGTCGTCACGAACTCTGTTGTCTCAGCGTGTTCTCCAGCCCGTGGTGCGGCGTCGTGATTTCCCTGGCCCGAGACCAGGCACTCTTCGAAAAGTCGCTCGTGCTGACGACTGCATGCTTCGAATATTGTGGTCCAGCTCATAGAAGCCAAAGGATCCAAGCCCAACCACTGGCTGCAGCTTTTTCTTTCTTCTTCTAGCTGTGACCACTTCCAAGCCTCCTGCAGGATCGATATCTGGGCTCTTGCGTCTGCTACTTTTATATCACCGTCGAATCCGAGGTGCTGGCCAAAGCATCGAAGCAAAGCCAAGGCAAACGAATGTATTGTTGTGCAGTGGATGCTTCGCGCAACACTTGCGCCTAAGGCTCCGACAAGCCTTTCGACTAGATCGTCGGCTGACTTGTTGGTGAAGCTGAGGAGCAAGATTGTATCGGGCGTTGCGCCACTATTCAGTAGATGCCTCACGCGTCCTAGTAGAGTTGTGGTTTTGCCGGTGCCGGCTCCAGCCAGGATAGCCAAGGGCACTTCAAGCGAAGCGTTAGCCGCCTTCGTCTGCTGCTGGTTTAGCGTATCTGGCCTGCCGAGCTCTGTTCGGCCGGTTCGAACTGAACGGCCACAACGTCGCAGCGCCAATTTCCACTTAGCCTCCAGATCGACTTCGTCAGCCATGCTGTGCTGCCACTTGCTAGCCTGGGTCGAGACTATAGCGGCGAAGCTTTTTTATTCTATGAGACTTGGGATGCAAGTGCCCAGGCAATTAAACCAAGGAAAGACCACCACATGTAAGTTGGAAAGGAGTCAGAAGAGCGAATCACTGCTGGTATGATCATGGCTAAATCCCAAGCGATTTATGTCTCTATTCTGATGGCGGCGGTTTGTTTTACTTTGCGTTGCAGACGTGCTGAGGCCCAAGCTCTGTGTGTGAACCCTATTTTTTGAGCAGAAGTCTTGCGTTGTCGGACTGTGGAGCAATGACTTGAAGGATAATACTTGAAACAAACCCATAAACTCTCGTTACCAGTTGTTATATGGCTGTACTTGTTTTTCTTGCTTTGCTGACCAGTATGCTGTGTCACATGTCGCTGCAGCCAACTTTGTGCGGATTCGTTGTTAGATTCGCAATCGATCAAATATAGGGCAGAACCTGCTTGAGTTGCCTTCTTACTTTAAGGCTTCATATGTCTGTATAATTTCCAGCGTCTATTTTGTGCAAGTGGATTTTTCTGAGGGGAGCAAGAGAAAATCGCTATGCTTTTGGCTCGCGGGCAACATCGTGCTTTCAGCAACAAAAACGGTGGTTCTAACGCCTAGGTTTGCAATGAATTGACCTCAGACGTCGTTCTTCTTGTCTCACTTTCCTCTTTGGAGCGGAAGAAAGCTACTGGTGTCTTCCTGTCCGTCCCTGGAATCTGAGGGTCCTTCTTCCTTGGCCTCCTGGTCTTCCTTGAAGAAGTCAGCTGGATTCCGGAATGCTTGTCCTGTAGTTGACCATGGAGCTTCTTCTTTTGGCGGCACAAGCGCAGGCGCTAGTGCAAGTCGCANATTGGGGACNATGTCCCCGTGAGGTCTNTCCTTGTCCTTGTCTGCTTCTTTTTTGGCTGCTTCACGTTCTGTGGCNGAGAGTGTGATCCACTTGATTTGGCCNTTTTTGTGCTTGTACGGCACAGGTCGCTTGTATCGCTTTGCGCCTTCGAGCACCCAAGCATATATCTTTTTGTACTTCACGATCTTGGGGCTTCTGATGCAATGNTTTGCACGGTTGAGGCGATCCCACATGTAGTCTTTCTCGTCAGACCACGGCTCGATGTTTCCTTTTTCTCGCTGCAGACCGATCTTCAAGCAGTTTACGATAGTTGCCTCGCCCACGAGCCTGCCAGAAAGGGATTGCGCGATGCAGATCTTCTCTCGTTTGTGGCACGCCTCTCCTCTGACTTCCCAGGTCTTGTTGTTGTCGAAGATTTCGTCACACCACATCTTTTTGATCAGAAGGGCAGACGAGATTTCTCCCGGTCGGGCGGTGTCTTTCTTCTTTTCCTTCTGCCTCTTGATCTTTTTCAGGTTTTTGGCGGCCGCCTTAGCTTTGGGTGCTTTAGTCTTTTGAATTGTCGTGGATGGCTTGCCTCTTGTCTTGGACNGGATGTTGCCGTTAGNNGCAGGTGGCNCGTCGCTGATCCCTTGGGCAAGCTTGTAGTCTGTACCTTTGCTGGTGGGCTCNTTTTTTGCTTCTGCTTTTGGTTTTTCAGCTCGGCCACTTGCCCCATCTTGCTTCTTCTGCCTTTTGCGCTGAGCCGTAGGCGGGTCGTCGCTGGCTGCTACCTTTCTTAAGGCGTCGTGTTCTAGTGTCTCGTTAGGAATCAAGAGCAGGGCCTTATGTCGGCTGCTCACCGGCATGCTCTTCAGACGTTTCTTTAACTGAGCTCTTCCTCCTTGACTGGACAGCAAGGCGTTGAGGGCGACAGGGTCGCATATGCCGCAGTGCGTCTGTCCGGCCTTGGGCGTTGCCTTGCCACCGATGATCGAGAACACACATTCTTGTTCGGGTGTGCCTTTGCAATCCCTCTTCCCTCCTGCCATCCAGTTGGAGGCCATGGAAGCATTTCGGGATTTGACNGTTTCGGCATTGGAGTGGCCTGTAGTCCTGGCGGTCAGAAGCGAAGGCTCGACCTCAGGCAGCTGAGGTAGCTTGATCCCTAGGGGGTNTCGGCCTCGAAGCAAATCCCTCTAACGCCTCGATCATGTTGTCGCAGTCTTTCACGGCGTTTCGGCAGCCGTCCTCGGGGCTGTTTCCCGGAAGCCAGTAACATGGTCGGAGTGAGTCTTTCATGTGGCGGTCCTGGGCGCGCTCGGACATGTTTTTTGCCTGACGAGTGCTCCTTTGCATAGGGTCGGAGTTCCCTTTTTGGCATGCTGAGGGCTTGGCCTTTGTCTTCGACTCTGTGCGAGAGTGGTTTGCCCTCTCTTGCCGGGAGCCGAAACGCTGAGGTATTGATTTATCCGGAGTCTTTTGCAATTCATTGCTGAAGGCATCTCTCAATTTCTTATCACAGGCAGGCGTGGGAATCACTTGGGAGGAANGTTCGGAGAATGCAAAGGACAAGGAAGGTCGTAGGTTTTCGATTCAGCATGAGATTCCCCCTCTGTATGATCTGTACAGGCATGGGGTAGATCCGAACGATTCTCATCTGCACACTCAGGTGTTGATCGGTTCATCCTCCGGATTGCCTTCCGGGCTCTGGTAGATGATCTCCATTTGGATGTGACAGTCGTCGAAGATTCCGTATTTCATGAGGCGCTCCTTTGGGTGCATACGCTTGCCGTAAAAGTGCAGAAGCACGATGCTTTTCGTGGCCGATGCAGGGAGGCACTCGGCGATGCGCTTGATGAGGACGGACGTGTATTCGTGAGGCCAAATGCGCAATGTCATGCCTGGGAAATGTAGGCGCACTGGCCTGGAAAGATAAACTTCGTCTCCTGCTTCGATGTAATTCTTTCGGATTTACCGTCTAAGGTTCTGAATACGAAGCTTCCCCTAACTGTATTCCGTTTCCATTGTTGCAACTAACCTGTGCTCGTAGCCAGCAGTACGGGGCGGAGCTGTTGAGGCTCAAGAAGATAAACCAAATAGACGGAGCGACTAACCTTTATGGTCATGGTTTTGCAATATTGTCGTTGGGCTTTCGCGCACTTCGGTGAATGTCTTGGGCATTGGTCGCCGCGCAGGAACGCAGAAATGTCGATGTTGTTGCTTGATGGCCTCTGCGAGTAGTTCGGCCTCTGCTTCTATTGGTATTTTTAGCTGCTGCTGGGATTTCGGTTCGCATGCGAAGGCCATAGCTGCGAGACTAAACTCCCGGGCCCTTACTGATT
>JGI24539J26755_10000708_pt1 | contig 15867 bp, 14 predicted proteins | sample NorSeaMetagenome_2_FD_26755 | JGI IMG/M metagenome (IMG submission 26755) | reverse complement strand
ACTGAAGAAATCCACTCTCCCTCAGGATCATCTATACCATTAACAAGCATTGCACCATGCATAAGAAGAAGAACACCATCAAGATTGTCTATTTGTTTTAGCTGTTCAATAAACTTATCTTTTATTTGTTCAAAGTATTCGCCTTCAATTGGTCCACCAGGGACTGATTTATTGAAAAATATGGGATAAGCTACTAAATCGTATTCATTAAATGGAAAATCAATTAAATCAAGCAATGCTTGACCATCAAGAGAGGTAAAGTCACTCTCTTTTTGATAAAGTGGGGAATAACTGCTACATTCTGTACTGATACCACCAATAGCTACGTTTTTAGAGGGCATGGAGAAGTAATTAAAAGTTAATTAACTCCAACCAGTAACTACTTTAACCTCAATAAATTCATTGAATCCATGCTCTCCACCTTCTCTTCCAATTCCAGAGTGCTTGAAGCCACCAAATGGAGATCCTAATGCTAAACCTTTACCATTGACTTCTACAACTCCAGAAAGTAGTTTTTTTGAGATTCGTTTAGCTTTCTCAGGATCCTGAGTTTGAACATAATTTTCTAAACCATATGGTGTATCGTTAGCAATTGCAATGGCCTCTTCTTCAGTATCAAAAGGAATCATAGAAAGAACAGGACCAAAAATTTCAGTGCGAGCAACTGTCATTTGATTGTTGACATCAGCAAAAATTGTTGGTTTTACAAAGTAGCCTGTTTCAAGTCCTTCAGGTTTTCCAGTTCCACCAATGACTAATGTAGCATTTTCATCAATACCAGCCTGAATAAGGGCTTGAATCTTATCGAACTGAAGTTTTGATACAACCGGACCCAAATGCCTGCCAGTATTTGAAGCAATATCTGTTTTAGTTGAAATGGCTGTTTCTTTTGCTATTTCTACTGCCTGATTATAAATTGACCTCTCTACAAGCATTCTTGTTGGTGCATTACATGACTGTCCAGTATTGTTGAAACAATGCCTAACACCCCTTTTAACTGCCTTCTCATCAGCATCAGCAAAGATAATATTTGCGCCTTTACCACCAAGCTCTAATCCAACCCTTTTAAAGTCATCGGCAGCATTATGAGAAATTAAAGCACCAGCTCTTGTTGAGCCTGTAAAGGAGACCATATCAACATCTGGATGAGAGGTAAGTTGACTACCTACTCCAACACCATCACCATTAACAAGATTAAATACTCCAGGAGGGCAGCCAGCCTCTTCAAGCATTTCAGCAAAAATCATAGAATCTAACGGCGCAAGTTCAGATGGCTTAAGGACCATAGTGCATCCTGCAGCAATTGCTGGGATAACTTTAAGAGCGACCTGACTAATTGGCCAATTCCATGGAGTAATTAATGCACATACTCCTTTTGGTTCATAAATTAATTGATTATCAGAATCATCAAGTTGTTTTTCAAATTCAAACTTTCTTAGTTGATTTAGGAAATCTTCAATCGCTTCTGTTCCACTTGGAGCCTGTGATGACTTGGCAAAGTCAATAGGTGCTCCCATTTCCATTGAGATTACCTCAGCCATATCATCCATCCTTCTTTCGTAGATGGCATGTAATCTTTCTAATAAGGCAATTCTGTCAGCTTTTGTTGAGACAGACCAAGAAGGAAATGCTGCCCTTGCAGCAGCAACAGCAGCATCAGTATCTGCTTGCGAACCAAGAGAAATAACCGCACATACACTTTCATCTGAAGGATTAATAACATCTAAGTCATTCTTGGTTGATGGCTCAACCCAATGACCATTAATGTAGAATTTTCTTTTATCTAACATGTTTTTTTCTCCTAATAATAAATTAGAGGTTATCTTAAGCAATTTTTGATGTCAAGCAAAAATTTTATATTTAAATACTTGCTAATTTTTCAACTGATAATTTAATATTATCCATACTTGTTGCAAAGGATAATCTTACATAGCCTGGGGCTCCAAAAGCTGACCCAGGAACTACAGCTAAGCTAAGTTTTTCGAGACAATAAGTTGAAAATTCAACATCATCTTGAAGACCAATACGTTCAATAAGACCCTGAACCTTTGGAAATGAATAGAAAGCACCACCTGAGNGAGGGCACTCAATTCCATCNATTGCATTAAGGCTTTCAACAAGAAAATTATGACGACGCTCAAATGCCTCAACCATCATAGTAATAAAGGANTGATCACCATTAATTGCTTCAAGAGCCGCAGCTTGTGAAATTGAGCTTGGATTAGATGTTGATTGTCCTTGGATTTTTTTCATAGCTTTAATTACGAGTTCAGGACCTGCAGCATAGCCAATTCTCCAACCTGTCATGGCATAAGCTTTAGAAACACCGTTAAGGATTATAATCCTATCTTTAAGCTCTGGACAAGCCATGGCAATGTTTATAAATTCATCATTGCCCCAGCGAATATGCTCATAAATATCATCACTAATAATAAGAACTTGAGGGTGTTTCTTTAGTACCTCCCCAAGGGCTTCAATTTCAGACTTACTGTAAACAGATCCTGTTGGATTGGAAGGGCTATTTAAAACTAAAAGTTTTGATTTAGCAGTTATGCTTGCCTCAAGTTGTTGTGGCGTAATTTTAAAATCTTGATCTAATCCAGCCTCAATAAATACAGGTGTTGCATCAGCAAGTATCGCCATATCTGGATATGAAACCCAGTAGGGAGTTGGAATAATTACTTCATCACCTTCATTAAGGATAGCTTGGCAAAGGTTATAAAAGACTTGCTTGCCTCCACAAGAAACCATAACTTCATTGGCTGTGTAATCTAACCCATTCTCTCTTTTAAACTTATCACGTATTGCTTTTTTAAGTTCTGGTGTACCATCTGCCGCTGTATATCTGGTCTCTCCAGCACCAATAGCATGAATTGCTGCTTTCTGGATATTGACTGGCGTATCAAAGTCTGGCTCACCAGATCCCATAGAGATAATTTGAACACCTTGAGATTTTAATTCTTTAGCTTTGTCACTCACAGCCATCGTTGCNGATGGTTTAACTTTTTGGACTCGATTAGATAAGATAGTAGTCATTTACTGAACTCTTTAAATGGTTTAAAATTAAGGGTTTTATTTTAATCAAAAACTGCCAATAATGGCTAGAAAATTTCAACTCAAATCAAATTTTTCACCAAAGGGTGATCAGCCTAAGGCAATTAAAAAACTTCTCGATGGTATACATTCTGGTGAGAAGTTTCAAACGCTTATTGGGGTAACTGGTTCTGGCAAAACATTTACCCTCGCAAATGTTATAGAGCAAAGCCAAAGGCCAAGCCTAATTATGGCTCCTAATAAAACATTGGCTGCCCAACTTTATAGTGAGATGAAGGAATTTTTTCCAGATAATGCAGTTGAGTATTTTGTTTCTTATTATGATTATTATCAACCCGAGGCATATGTCCCTGCTTCAGATACCTTTATTGAAAAAGATGCATCAATAAATGAGCAGATNGAACAGATGCGACTATCAGCTACTAAATCTCTTCTTGAGCGAAAAGATGTAATTATAGTTGCTAGTGTTTCTGCAATTTATGGCCTTGGTGATCCTGAAAGTTACATGAAAATGTTGCTTCATTTAACAGTTGGTGAGATTACAAATCAGAGGGAAATCCTAGCAACCTTATCAAAAATGCAATATTCAAGAAATGATGTCACATTAATTAGAGGTCATTTTAGAGTTAAGGGAGAGGTTATTGATATTTTTCCTGCTGATTCAGAGGAGAGGGCGGTTCGTATAGAGATGTTTGATGATGAGATTGAGAATCTTTATTGGTTTGATCCATTAACTGGTGAAAAGCTCAAGGCACTTCAAAGGATAACTATATATCCAAAGACTCATTACGTTACTCCAAAGTCAACTATCATAAATATTCTTGATGATATTAAAGTTGAACTTGGTATCAGAAAAAAAGAACTTTTATCTCAGAATAAGCTTGTTGAGGATCAAAGACTCTCGCAAAGAGTNGCACAGGATATGGAAATGATGAGAGAGCTTGGATATTGCTCAGGNATTGAGAATTACTCACGTTACCTATCAGGTCGTAAGCCAGGAGAACCACCACCAACTCTCTTTGACTATATGCCAGAAGATGCCCTAATTATTTTAGATGAGTCTCACGTAACAGTAAGCCAGATAGGTGGAATGTACAATGGTGATAGAGCTCGTAAGACTACATTAGTTGATTTTGGTTTTCGTTTACCATCAGCGCTTGACAATCGTCCATTAAGGTTTGAAGAATTTTCAGAGCGTTTAAATCAATGTATTTTGGTTTCTGCAACCCCTGCTAATTTTGAATTAGAGGTTTCTACTGTAATTGCTGAGCAAGTTGTAAGGCCCACAGGACTTCTTGATCCTGGAATAGATATTCGTCCAGTTGAAACCCAGGTTGATGATCTTCTATCTGAAATCCATAAGAGGGTCAAAGTAAAGGAGAGAGTTCTAGTTACAACACTTACCAAGAAAATGTCAGAGCAGTTAAGTGACTACTTGAATGACCATAATGTGAAAGTTCGTTATCTTCACTCAGATATTGATACAGTCGAAAGGGTTGAAATTATTCGTGATCTGCGCCTTGGAATTTTTGATGTCTTGGTAGGAATTAATCTACTTAGAGAGGGCTTGGATATCCCTGAAGTTTCATTAGTTGCAATTCTTGATGCCGATAAAGAGGGTTTTTTAAGATCTGAGCGATCTTTAGTTCAAACTATGGGAAGGGCTGCAAGGCACATTAATGGCAGTGTTATTTTGTACGCAGATAGAATTACAAATTCAATGCAAAGAGCTATGGATGTTACCTCTGGAAGAAGAACTAAGCAGGAGGCTTATAATAAAAAATATGGAATAACTCCCATGGGAGTGGTTAAGCCAATTGTTGATATATTGGATACTGATATCTCTGCGTCTGATCTTTCAGAACTAGATTCAGAGACTATTCAGATTCGACTCTCTCCAGTCCAGCTTTCAAAAGAGCTAAAACGTCTTGAAAAAGAGATGTATAAATTTGCAGAGGATTTAGAGTTTGAGCAAGCAGCAGATATGAGAAATCAAATAAAGCGATTAAGGGACAGTCAGTTCAAATAGTATAATTTTTATTAAACTATATTGTGCCTTCAATTCTTGCTTTGGCTTTATCAATAGCAATATGATACTGAGGGTCCTCTAAGACATTTACCTCGACTAGATGCTTCGCTGTTTTTAAAAGTAACCTACATTCGGGACTGAGATGCATCAAGTGTAATTTCTTACCAGCTTTCTGATAGCGATCAGCAAGCTTATCGATTGCTTCAATAGCAGAATGATCAATTACCCTAGAGTCCCCAAAATCAATATAAACATTCTCTGGATCTTCTTTTGGGTTAAAGATAGCGTGAAAGGTATTGATTGATGCAAAAAATAAAGCCCCATGAAGTTTATAAGTCTTTTTACCTTCTGACTCATTTTCTTCGATGGAGGAAATTTTTCCTGCTGACTCCCATGCATATGAAAGAGCAGACATAATAACTCCTGCAATAACAGCAAGNGCTAAATTATCAGTTAAAACTGTAATAACTGCTACAGAAATACCAACAATAATATCTGGTAATGGTATTTTTCCAAATAAACGAAAAGAACCCCATTCAAATGTACCTATAACAACCATCATCATGACTCCAATAAGGACTGCTACTGGAATCATTTCGATGTACTTCGAAAGGTAAAGTATAAAAAATAGTAGAACAATTGATGCTGTAATTCCTGACAATCTTCCACGACCACCCGATTTGATATTTATTAAGCTCTGACCAACCATTGCGCATCCACCCATACCTCCAAAAAGACCAGTTACCGTATTTGCAACACCTTGTCCAATACATTCACGATTTGGTTGGCCTGTTGTCTCAGTTAGATCATCAATTAAGTTAAGTGTTAAAAGGCTCTCTATAAGCCCAACTAGTGCCATAACAATGGCATATGGGAAAACAATTTTAAGCATTTCTAAGTTCAATGGAACATCAGGAAGATGAAATGGAGGGAAGACTCCTCCAATAGGTGAAATATCTCCAACTGTCCTAGTATCAAGACCTAAAAATAATACTACAACTGTTCCAATAACTATTGCCACAAGAGTTGATGGTACTGCTCGAGTAATTTTAGGTAAAAAATGAATAATGGCCATTGTAATTGCAACTATTGCTAGCATAATTACTAAAGGAGTTCCGGTAATCCACTCTCCAGCGACCTTAAATTGTTTTACTTGAGATAGGAATATAACTATCGCTAGGCCATTAACAAAACCTAAAAAAACTGGGTGGGGAACAAGTCGAATAAACTTACCCATCTTCAATAAACCAAAAATAATCTGGATCAAACCAGTTAAGACTACTGCAGCAAATAAGTACTCAACCCCATGGAGTGCAACAAGGGTTCCAATAACCACAGCAATTGCTCCTGTTGCACCTGAAATCATTCCTGGCCTTCCACCTAGAATTGAAGTAACAATACCAATGGTGAAAGCAGCATAGAGTCCAACCAAAGGATTTAATCCAGCTAGAAGAGCAAATGCAACTGCCTCAGGAACTAATGCTAGTGCAACTGTTAGACCAGACAGGATATCGTTTTTAGCGTTACTAGGAACGCGCTTATGAATTAGCTTGAACATTACTTCCTTTTAGGTTGTCTAATAGCTATGCTTTTGAAGAAGGTATAGACGGGGTTGTTGAGGATACATCTAAATTTTGAGCACGATTTCTTAATGCATGATCCATTAGTGTAATTGCAAGCATCGCTTCAGCGATTGGAGTTGCTCTGATACCGACGCACGGGTCATGCCTTCCAGTAGTACTAATTTCCATAGCATTACCTTTTTTATCAATACTATCTGTTGCAAGGCGAATACTTGAAGTTGGTTTTAGTGCTATAGATATTAAAAGGTCTTGACCAGAACTTATCCCTCCGAGGATACCACCTGAATTATTTGAAACAAAACCTTCAGGAGTTATCGGGTCTCTATGGTCTGAACCTTTTTGATCAACAACAGCAAATCCTGCTCCAATTTCAACACCTTTAACTGCATTAATACTAAGCATTGCGTGGGCTATATCTGCGTCAAGACGATCAAAAATTGGTTCTCCTAGTCCAGTAATCATATTACTTGCCACTATATTAATTCTTGCACCAATAGAATCACCCGATTTTCTGAGTTTATCCATGTAATCTTCAAGTTCGCTTACTTTAGAGGCATCAGGACAAAAGAAAGGATTATTATGAACTTCATTCCAGTCAAAGTTTTCAAATGTTATTGGCCCTAGCTGGGCTACATATCCATTTATCTCGATACCATATCTTGATTTAAGGTACTTCTTAGCTATTCCACCTGCTGCAACTCGAATTGCTGTTTCTCTCGCAGAAGAGCGACCACCACCACGGTAATCCCTTATTCCATATTTTTGTTGATAAGTGAAATCAGCATGACCGGGACGAAAAGAATTTGCTATATTTGTATAATCCCTTGGTCTTTGGTCCATATTTTCAATTACAAGAGCAATTGGTGTTCCTGTAGTAACGCCTTCAAAGGTTCCCGATACAATTTTAATTGCATCAGATTCCCTTCTTTGAGTAGTGTGTCTAGAACTACCAGGCTTTCTTAGATCAAGATCACCCTGAAGATCAGCTTCTGATAATTCCATTCCTGGAGGACAACCATCAACAATTCCAATAAGTGCGTCACCATGACTCTCACCCGCTGTTGTTAAAGTAAATAATTTTCCAAATGAATTACCAGACATTGTCAATTGATATGCTTAATTAGATGGTCAATATTATACCAGTGGCAGTTTTTATAACGACTAAGATTGTTATTGATGGTTTTTAAGTCAGTTTAAAACTTAAATTTGTTATTTTATAAAGTCGTCATAGTAATAGTAATTAACTCCTGGCTTACTTTTTAATGTAGAAACCATTTTTCTTGCTAAAACTTCAGCATTGATGCTTCGGTATTTTCTTGCAGAGCCAATAAGAATAAGGTCAAGAAATTTTGCAAGCTTCATGAATATTTTTTCAGATGTAGCCCTTTTTCTTCCTCCAGCTCCAGTTAAAAAGCCGGGTCTAAAAATATTTACACTCTCAAATCCAATATTAATAATAGCATCCTCAAGTTCACCTTTAACTCTAAGATAAAAGTTTTTAGAAGAACTATCAGCACCACCAGAAGAAATCAGAGTTAATTTTTTTGCGCCCGACTCAAACGCTTTTTTAGCAATATCAAGAGAATAATCAAAATCAACTCTTCGAAAATTATTTTTATTTCCTGCAATCTTCATAGTGGTTCCAAGGCAAATAAATACATGATTACATGCTGGTAAAGACCCATCAATAAGAAAGGATTCAAAGTCAATGACAAGCTCTGTAGTTTTAGGGTGAAGACCTGAAATAGGTTTTCTACTTATTGCAATAACGTTATGGTTATCTTCACAAAGCTGATTTAAGATATTGTTGCCAACAAGTCCAGAAGATCCTGCAATGATTGAAAGATGCATGTTAATTATTTAAGGTAATAATATCTCAATATTATTAATATCTTTATCCACATTAATCTTCATNTTTTCAAACTTTGGAGCACCCATCCCATTAAATTTATAAAATCCTGCTGGCTCTTTTGGAATGAAAAAGAAAAAGTCTAATTCTCCATTTCCATTTTTATCTTCAAAAGAAGCTAGAGCATATGAACCAGTAGGCTTATTAAAGTTAAATGGTACTTTACAGTCACCATTATTTTCGGGGTTAATAATAACTTCTTGACTATGAGTCATTCCATTGTTAAAGCCTGATTCTTCATAAATAAGGACATGCACCGCATGTTTATTTGAACAGCCTGTTACGGAGCCACTTACAGCATGAAGATGATCATCAGCTAATGCAGCATTAGAGAATCCTTGGAAGGCAAATAAAGACAATACTAGTAGCTTAAAATTGTGTTTAAAAATATTCATATCGATATTATATAAAAAAATAAATATAGATTTTAGTTCTTTTTAATAGTTGTTACTATAAATTTTAATCACTTTCTTAATTTTATGAATTTATAATCAATTTGGTATAATTAACATCTCTAAAAAAAATATTTTTTTAATAATTACGAAAAATAAATATGACAAAAGCATACAATTTTAGTGCTGGTCCCGCTATGCTTCCAAGCGAAGTCCTTAAAAAAATTAATGAGGAGCTTTTAGAATATAGAGGAGCTAAAGCTTCAATAATGGAAATCTCACATCGTGGTGAGGATTTTATGGAGGTTGCTAGAAAGTCAGAACAGGATTTGAGGGACTTACTTAGTATTCCAAATAACTATAAAGTTTTATTTCTTCAAGGTGGAGCTTCAGCTCAATTTTCAATGGTTCCTATTAACCTTCTTAGAGGAAGAAATATTGCAAATTATGTNAATACTGGACTTTGGTCAGAGAAGGCAATTANTGAGGCAAGTCGTTACTGTGATGTAAATATTTGTTCAGATAGTTCAAATAATAACTTTACTGATATTGAGGATTTTGAAAAATGGAATATTAATGAAGATGCAGCTTATCTTCATTATGTTTCTAATGAAACTATAGCTGGTTTAGAATTTGATTATATTCCTGAAGTTAAGATGCCATTGGCGGCTGACATGTCTTCAACGATTCTTTCTCGTGAAATTGACGTAACAAAATTTGGAGTTATTTATGCAGGGGCACAAAAAAATATTGGACCGTCAGGACTAACTATTGTTATTGTTCGAGAGGATTTATTGGGACAAGTAGTTAATGGTCAGCCAAAACTTTTTGATTACTCTACACAGGCTAATAATGAATCAATGTTTAATACTCCAACAACCTTCTCGTGGTATGCGGCAGGCTGTGTATTTGAGTGGCTTAAGGAGCAGGGTGGTTTAAATGTAATACAAAAAATTAATGAAGAAAAAGCAAAAACACTTTATGCTGCAATTGATAATAGCGATTTTTATTCAAATAAGGTATCTAATAGATATCGCTCATTAATGAATGTCCCATTTTTTTTAGCAGATGAGGATCTCAATGCTTTATTTTTAGAAAAATCAAAAGAAGCTGATTTATTAGCATTAAAAGGACATCGAAGTGTAGGTGGTATGCGTGCAAGTATTTATAATGCAATGCCTCAAGAAGGTGTCAATGCTTTAGTTGCTTTTATGAAGGATTTTGAAATGAAATATGCATAATGTGGCGCCCTGGGCAGGATTTGAACCTACGACCCCTCGCTTAGGAGGCGAGTGCTCTATCCAGCTGAGCTACCAAGGCAAGTGCTATATTATTGCCAGTTATGATTGTTAATACAATGAAAAAATATTAAAAAAGTATATAATTCACATTATAGGGGCTAAATTTTAGTGGAGTAAAGTTATGAGAAACATTTTAAAGAGTTTAATAATTATGTCATTTATATTAGCATCTCAGCTTACTTTTGCAGGAAGTTTTGTCGATTCAGCAACTGTCACTTCGGTGGAAAAGGTCTTCAAACAATATAGAGTTGATGAGCCNTATCAAGAATGTTACATTAAAGAAACTGTTCAAAGTGGTGATGGAAGTGCAACAAATGAATTAATGGGTGCTGTCCTTGGAGGTGCTATTGGAAATAAACTTGGTGATGGTGATGGTAAAGATGCTATGACAATATTTGGTGCATTTTTAGGAGCATCACTAGCAAATGATGCTGAAAAAGCTAATGGAACAGGAACTGTTGTTAGTCAAGAAGTATGTGAAAATAAAGTTAGGCAAGTTATTGAAAAAAGACTCAGCCATTATCGAGTTACAGTTGATTATGATGGACGTGAGGTTTCCTTTTCAAGTAAGAAAAGACCTTATGATGACGTTATCAAAGTTGAAGTATCGGTTGAAGGCCTTTAATAGTTAGTTTTTTTTGACCTATATGGGTTTTTTCTTTGTAATAATATTAATAGCTGTAATAATAATTGCAGCTATTTTTTTTTATGTTTCTTCAATAATAGCAACCCCGCCAAAAGATAGGGCTATAGATTTTATTGAATCAGATTGTTTAAATGAAGGACGAGTTATTGCTTGTATTGGGGATTCTCTAACTCATGGNAATATAGGTGAATGTTGGGTTGACAGCCTTCGACAAGAGTTTCCAAATGATAAATTTCTTAATGAAGGTATCAACGGTGATGTTGTTTGGCAAGTTCAACAAAGATTAGAGCCAATATTGGCATGCAAACCTGATGTTGTAACCTTAATGATCGGATCAAATGATGCTATGGCATCATTTGATGAAGGATCTGGCAAGCGTTACAAAAAAAATGGCCAGTTACCCGAAATTCCAACATTAGAAAGATATAAAGAGTTGTTGCCTGAATTATTAGAACGTCTTAAAACTATTCCTAAAATTGCAATATGCACACTTCCACCAGTTGGTGAAAATAAAGCTTCATTAATAAATATTCATATTGAAAATTTCAATGAATTTATAAAGTCTTTAGCGCTTGAAAAGAATATAACTCTTCTACCTATTTCAGATTTAATATGGGCTGAATTGAATAATAGGACTTATCCAATTAAAAATGATTATGATCCAAGAACATTATCAATAATCCGAAGGATTTTTGGAGGGACAATCCAACATTATATTTTTAAAATTCCATGGGATAAAATTTCAAAATCTAAAGGACAATGGATTTTATTTGATCAAATACATCTAAATGAGCGTGGCGCAAAAGTAGTTTTTAATGAAGTTAAAAAGTATATTTTCNTTGACTAATTTTGGGCATGAACTCTTACGTATAATTTTAATTTTTTATACTATTTTTTTAAATTATAAGAATCTTAATGAAAGATATAAATATTGAAGATCGTTTAATTTTTGCTCTGGATATACCAGAGGTTGCAAAAGCTAAGGAAATAGTAGTTGAACTAGATGATAGTGTTAATTTCTATAAGATTGGTATGGAGCTTTTAATGACTGGCCAGTACTTTGAGTTATTAGATTGGTTAATAGCAAAAGATAAAAAAGTTTTTGTTGATTTGAAATTTTTTGATGTACCTGAGACTGTTGGAAGAACAATTGCAAGACTTAGTCAGTATGGTGCAACTTTTGCTACTATTCATGGTAATCAAGCTTTAATGGAAAAAGCTGCTGAAAATAAAAATAATTTAAAGATACTTGCTGTCACAGCGCTTACAAGTCTTGATAGAGGAGATTTAGATGACCTAGGCTTTAAGTGTAATGTTAAAGATTTAGTTATATCAAGGGCAAAAAGGGCTTTTGAGGCTGGCTGTGATGGAATTGTTTCATCAGGTCTTGAAGTGCCCTATATTAGAGAATATGTTGACAATAAATTAATTGCAGTTACCCCAGGCATAAGACCAGTAGCTAATGATGATGATCAAAAACGAGTTGTTGATGTTGCAACTGCCTTTAAAAGTGGGTCTGACTATATAGTTGTTGGAAGGCCAATTAAAAATGCTGAAAATAGATATCAAGCTGCATCAAATATTCAAAAAATCATCAAATCAACTTTTGAAGCAGTATAATTTTCCATTGCAGTCGCGTAACTCAGTTGGTTAGAGTGCCACCTCGACAAGGTGGAAGTCGTCAGTTCAAATCTGACCGTGACTACCACTTTATTTTAATTTAAAGAGTAAAAAAATGAAAAAAATCATTCTTATCTTATTCCTATCTATTGGTTTAATTGGTTGTTCTGCAATAGATTATTCTGAACTTTCTATGCCTAAAAATCCTATTGATACTGAATTAGAGAGGATTCTTGCGCTAGATTTATCTTATGATGATTCCATCATAGAGGCAAAGAAAAACTTTAACCCTGATTTAGTCGCTTCTGTAGTTAAAATTTTAAATGAAAGAAAGGCCAAGTCCGATGCTACAATTTTAGAGGCTGAAATAGTAAATGAGTATGCTGAAAAAATCCAAATATCAGATAATAAATTAAAGTTTGTTGCTTCTAAAATATCTGATACTCAGAATAGAAGTATGATGGGTGATCCTGATACATTTGATTATTTTTTAATTGGTATTAAAGATAATAATGATAGTTCTACAAATCATATTGTTAATTTATCTATTACATATAAATCAGAGGAAAAGAGAAGCTATTCTTCAGCAAGCTTTTGTGATAAATGGAATACTTGTGATGATGAAAACTCAGTTAATATTAATTTAATTTCATCTAAGGCTTCTGGCTGTTCTTCTACTAAATGTGATTATAATGAGGTAGTTGAGTTAGATTTAACTGATGAATTCTTAAGAAAAAATATGGAAAAAGACTTATCAATAAAGTTTAATTCTCTTGCATCAAAATCTAATAAAATTTCTTTTTCTTCAGCCTATATAAAAGGATATCTAAAAATTGTGAACTAAATTATCGAATGTATTTTTGATAATTATCTTTTGAATCTGTCTATTCTTCACTCATTCAACACCTTATATTCATTTATAAGGTGTAGAATCCATTTTTTTTAAATATTTAAGGATTATCCAGTGATTTTAGAAATTTTTTTTGCTGCAGGTTGTTTTTGGGGTGTTGAAAAAAACTTTGAAAGTTTTGATGGTGTCATAGACGTTGTCTCTGGTTATTCAGGTGGTAATTATGAAAATCCAACATATCAAGATGTTCTTAATAATAGGAGAAATGGACAAGGTGAAACCTTTCTATCTATTCTCAAAAATATTGGTATGTCAGAAGAGGAAAAAGAAAATAGTAATACTCTAATTAATCATACTGAGACTGTAAAAGTTGTTTATGACTCAAGTAAAGTCTCTACGGAGACTCTAATAAAAAACTTCTGGGAAATTCATGACCCTACCCAGGTAAATCGTCAAGGCAATGATGTTGGTAATAATTATCGCTCTGCTATTTATTGGACAACTGATAAACAAAAAGAAATAGCTATTAGAACTGGACAAGAATTCCAAAAGCTATTGAGTGAAAAGGGTTATGGTCAGATTGTTACAGAAATGGCTGCTTTAGAAAAATTTTGGCCTGCAGAGGATTATCACCAAGATTATTTACGTTTGAACCCAAATGGTTATTGTCCTGACCACTCTACAGGTGTTGCTTTTCTTACACAAAATTCAATTGAGAGTCCCTTAGATAATATAACTCCTCTTGGTGGAAAGGAGATCATAGTTATTGGCCCTGAAGTTGAAGGTACTTGCCTATTTTGTATTGAGTTCGAGAAAAAAGTAACTTCAAATTATGCAGGAACCATTCCCCTAAGGTCTACGCCAGCATCTGCACTAAGTGGTTTTGAAATAGAAACACCAACATGGGCTACTCCTACAATTATTCTTATTGAAGATGGTAAAGAGGTATGGTCTCATCAGGGCATAATGTCGTCAGAAGATTTTTATAAAGCTCTTGGTGATTTTAAATTAGGTATTGGCTCTGAAGCTCATAATGTTGCATTTAATGATGGAACGGATAAAAGATTTTGTGTTCAATATAAGATTTTTAAAGATACCCCAGAAGGTATTTTTGTAGATAAGCTCTCAGGCAGACCCCTTTTTGACACAGCTTATAGATTTGATTCTAAGTCAGGCTGGCTCTCTTTTACTCAACCAGTCAGCAATGAGGTTTATGAGTTAGTTGATAATAGCTATGGTATGACGCGAACTGAGATTCGTTCAGTAAGTTCTGATATTCATCTTGGCCATGTTTTTAATGATGGTCCAGATGGAATGCCAAGATACTGTATCAATGCAACAGTACTTGAATTTGTTCCAAGAGATGATGTATAAATACTGAAATAAACTGTAAAATCTTATTGGATTATTAAATTTACATTTACATAATGAAATATTTATTATTGTTAACCTTTTTTGCTTCTATCTCCTTACCAGTTTTTTCTGATACTAGTTTGTATGATAGGGGTCGTGCTTATTTCTATGGTGATGAAGTTGAGCAAGACTATCAAAAGGCGCTTTTTGCATTCGAGCAGGGCTCAAAGGCTGGTGATCTTGATGCAATGACAGCCTTAGGTATTATGTATATTGTTGGAATTGGTGTCGAAAATGATAATTCAAAAGGACTTGAATATTTAAATAAAGCTGCAAACTCATCACATCCTAAAGCTCAGTATTATCTTGGTGCAATGTATTATTTAGGAATTGGGGTAACAACGGATTATGATAAAGCGTTTGATTGGATTAGTTTAGCTGCAAATCAGGACTATCTTTTTGCTCAACACAATCTTGCTGAAATGTATGAAACTGGAAAAGGTGCTTTCACAAGACTATAATAAAGCCTATGAATATTATATTACAGCTGCTAGAAGGGGTTATTTAGAATCTCAAATTAAGGTTGCAGAAATGTATAAAGAAGGAATTGGGACTGAGAAAGATCTTGGTAAAAGTGCCTACTGGTTGAAGCAAATTGAAGAATCTAAGGATTCTAGTCAATAAGGTTATATCTTAATTTACCATCATCATAAAGGATAAAAATAAATACTTTGATGAATCAAAAAACTACAGAAAAAGATTTTGATATTATTATTATTGGTGCTGGTCCAGCTGGCCTCAGTTTTGCTTGCTCTCTAGCTAATCAAAACCTGAAAACTCTTATTGTTGAAAGGTCCCCTATATCGACAATTAATAATCCTAAGGCAGATGGAAGAGAGACTGCTTTAACTCATAATTCATTAAAGATTCTTAAAAAAATGGGTGTTTGGGATTTAATAGATGAATCAAAAGTAAGTCCTCTTAAGCAGGCAAAAGTTTTTGATGGAGATTCTGAGTCTTTATTAAATTTTGATACGAAAAAATCTAAAATCGACGCTCTAGGCTATCTTGTTCCTAATAATTTAATAAGATTAGCATTATTTCAAAAAGCTTCAAAACTAGAAAATCTT
>JGI24539J26755_10000703_pt1 | contig 15965 bp, 27 predicted proteins | sample NorSeaMetagenome_2_FD_26755 | JGI IMG/M metagenome (IMG submission 26755) | reverse complement strand
TTTAAAGGTGTTGTTGATTTAATAAATTTCAAAGGAATTATTTGGAATGAAGAAGATCAAGGAATGACATATAAGGAAGTTGAAATACCTGCTGATATTATNGATGAAGCAAGAGAATATAGAGGTCAATTATTAGAAGCTGTAGCTGAATTTGATGAATCTCTAATGGAAAAATATTTTGAAGATGAAAATTCATTAACAGAAAGAGAAATATTAAATGCACTTCGTGCAGCGACTATTTCAGGAAAAGTTGTTCCTATGATGTGTGGTTCTGCTTTTAAAAATAAAGGTGTTCAAGCTATGCTTGATATGGTAATGGAGATTCTACCTTCNCCNTTAGATGTTGATGCGATAACAGGTACTAATCCTGANACTGATGCAGAAGAAAGTAGACAACCTGATGCAAGTGAGCCATTCGCTGCTTTAGCATTTAAAATTGCTACTGACCCTTATGTTGGTCGTTTATGTTTTACAAGAGCATATTCTGGAACATTAAATCAGGGNACATTTGTTCATAATTCAAGAACTGGTAAAAAAGAAAGAATTTCAAGAATCTATCAAATGCATTCTAATAAGCAAAATCAAATTGATTCTTTACAGGCTGGTGATATAGCTGCTTTAGTAGGATTTAAAGATATTAGAACTGGAGATACTCTTTGTGACTTGAAAAATAGAATAGTTTTAGAATCAATGGATTTTCCAGATCCTGTAATTGGTATTGCTATTGAGCCAAAAACTCAAATGGATCTTGATAAGTTAGGTGTTGCTTTAGGTAAGTTAGCTGAAGAGGATCCTACTTTTACTGTAAAGACAGATGAAGATTCTGGACAAACAATTATTTCTGGTATGGGAGAATTACATTTAGAAATTATTGTTGATCGATTAAAAAGAGAATTTGATGTGAATGTTAATGAAGGAGCTCCTCAGGTAGCATATAAAGAGGCTATTACTTCATCTGTTGATCATAAAGAAGTGTATAAAAAACAATCAGGAGGTCGTGGTAAATTTGCTGATATTAGATTTGAATTATCTCCTGCAGATGATGATTTTGAAGGAGAAGGTTTACAATTTATTAATGTGATTAAAGGTGGTAATATTCCTAAAGAATTTATTCCTTCTGTAGAAAAAGGTTTTAAGATGGCTATGAATAATGGTGTTTTAGCTGGTTTTCCAATTAACACAATGAAAGTAAGACTTTATGATGGTTCTTATCATGATGTTGATTCTGATGCATTATCATTTGAATTATGTGCTCAGATAGCTTTTAAAGTTGCGGCTAAACAAGCTACGCCTGTCTTATTAGAGCCAATAATGAAATTATCTGTAATTACACCTGAGCAAAACATGGGAGATGTAATTGGAGATTTAAATAGAAGAAGAGGACAAGTAGAGGGAATGGATGATAAAGGTGGTGCTAAAGTTGTTAGTGCAAAAGTTCCTTTATCAGAAATGTTCGGATATATTACAGATTTAAGAACTATAACTTCAGGAAGAGCAACTTCAACGATGGAGTTTTTTGCTTTTGAAAACGCACCTAAACATGTTTCAGAAGAAGTAATAGCAAATATTAAAGGAGATAAATAAAAATAATTATGGCACAAAAAGTTAGAATAAAGCTAAAATCATTTGATCATACACTGGTTGATCAATCAGCTGAGAAAATAGTAAAGACGGTAAAAAATTCTGGTGCTATAATTAGTGGGCCAATTCCACTTCCTACGCATAAAAGAATATATACTGTTTTGCGTTCTCCTCATGTAAATAAGCAAGCAAGAGAGCAATTTCAACTTGCTAACCATAGAAGGTTAATGGATATTTATTCTTCATCATCAAAAACTATTGATGCTTTGATGAAATTAGAATTGCCAAGTGGAGTTAAAGTTGAAATTAAAGTAATTTAAAAATTAGAAAGATGCCAGGATTAATAGGTAAAAAAATAGGTATGACATCGATGTTCTCAGATGAGGGTAAGAATATACCATGCACAATAATTGAGGCTGGTCCGTGTACTGTTACTCAGATTAAAACAAAAAGTACTGATGGTTATGATGCTGTTCAACTTGGTTTTGATGATCAAAAAGATTCTCGTTTATCAAAAGCTTTATTAGGTCATTTAAAGAAAGCCGGTGCTACAGCATATAAAAAGTTGATTGAAGTTTCTTCTTTTGATAATGAAGTTTCTCTTGGAGATTCATTAAATGTTGAAGTTTTTGAAGAAGGTGATTTTGTAACCGTAACAGGAACATCAAAAGGAAAGGGTTTTCAAGGTGTTGTGAAAAGACATGGTTTTGCAGGAGTAGGTGATGCAACGCATGGTCAGCATAATAGATTAAGAGCTCCAGGATCAATTGGAGCTGCATCTTATCCAGCAAGAGTTTTTAAAGGAATGAGAATGGCTGGTCAGATGGGTAATGCTAAAGTAAAAGTTGAAAATTTACAGGTTTTAAAAATTATGAATGATAAAAATATATTAGTTGTTAAGGGAGCTGTTCCTGGAGCTAAAAATTCATATATAATAATAGAGAAATAATGAAGATAGCTGTACATAATATTAAAGGAAAGGAAACGACTAAGAAAGTTGATCTTAGTAANGATGTGTTTGGTATTGAACCAAATGATCATGCAATTTATTTAGATGTTAAACAACATCTTGCTAGCAAAAGNTCAGGTACTCATAGTGCTAAAGAAAGAGGAGCTATAACTGGAAGTCGTAGAAAACTTAGAAAACAAAAAGGTAGTGGAGCTGCAAGGGTAGGAGATATTAAAAATCCATTATTTAGAGGGGGTGGTCGTATATTTGGTCCTAGACCTAGAAAATATGACTTTAAAGTAAATAAAAAAGTTAAGCGTTTAGCAAGAAAATCTGCCTTAACATATAAGCTTAATGAGAAGAATATTATTATTCTAGAAGATTTTAATTTTGAGACGCCATCTACAAAGTCTTACTCTAGTACATTGGCTAACTTTGATCTATTAAATAATAAAACTGTTTTAGTGCTTGATAAACCGAATAAAAATATATTTTTGTCTTCCCGAAATTTAAGTAAGGCAAAGGTTGTATTAGCTTCAGAATTAAACACTTACGACATTATGAACGCTAATAAAATGTTATTTATTGAATCTTCTATTAAGGAGATTGAACAAAATTTTTAATTATAACGACAATGAGTATTATAAAAAAGCCAGTAATTACAGAGAAAATGACACTTGAAAGTGAAAAATTCAATCGTTATGCCTTTGTAGTAGATAGAAAAGCAAATAAAATTCAAATCAGAAAAGCTGTTGAGCAACAATATGATGTTGTTGTTGATTCTGTTAGAACGATGGTTTGTATTGGTAAGAAAAGAGTAAGAGGATCAAAATCAGGGATGATAGTAGGTAAGACAAGTACTTATAAGAAAGCTATTGTTCAGTTATCTGAAGGGGATTCTATTGATTTTTATAGTAATATATAACAAAGAAAATGGCAGTAAGAAAATTTAAACCAACAACACCAGGACAAAGACATAAGGTAGCAATATCTTTTGATGCTATTACTACATCTAAACCTGAAAAAAGTTTATTAGTTCCTAATACTAGATCAGGTGGTAGAAACGATACTGGTAAGATGACTATTGCTAATGTTGGTGGTGGTCACAAAAAGAAATATAGATTAGTTGACTTTAAGAGAGAAAAATTTAATATTCCTGCAAAAGTTGCTACTATTGAATATGATCCTAATAGAACTGCAAATATTGCTCTATTGCATTATGTAGATGGTGAGAAGAGATATATAATTTCTCCTGAGGGATTAAATGTTGGAATGGAAGTTATTTCATCAAAAGATGCTCCAATAACTGTTGGTAACACACTTCCTTTAAGTTCTTTACCATTAGGTACAATTATTCATAATGTAGAATTACAGCCTGGTCAAGGTGCAATTATGGTTAGAAGTGCCGGGTCATATGCTCAACTTATGGCTAGAGATGGTAAATATGCTACTGTTAGATTAGCCTCTGGTGAAATTAGAAGAATACTAGTTACGTGTTTAGCAACTATTGGCTCTGTTTCTAATGCTCAACATCAATTACAAATTTCTGGTAAAGCTGGAAGAAGTAGATGGCAAGGGAGAAGACCAAATGTAAGAGCAACTGTAAAAAATCCAGTTGATCATCCAATGGGTGGTGGTGAAGGAAAACATTCTGGTGGATTGCCTAGAAATAAAAATGGAGTTCCTGCAAAAGGTTATAAAACAAGAGATAAAAAGAAGACTTCAGATAAGTACATAATTGAAAGAAGAAAAAAGAAATAATATATGGCTAGATCACTAAAAAAAGGACCGTTTATTCATTATAAGTTGCAAAAAAAAGTTGATGCAATGAATGATTCAGGAAAAAATTCTGTAATTAAAACTTGGTCTAGAGCATCAATGATATCACCTGATTTTGTCGGTAAAACTATTGGTGTTCATAATGGTAGACAGTTTATTCCAGTCTTTGTTACTGAGAATATGGTTGGTCATAAGTTAGGTGAGTTTTCTCCAACAAGAACTTTTAGGGGTCATGGAGGTAATAGAAAAAAATAATTTAAATGGGATCTAGAAAAAGAATAAAAGCAGAAAGCATGAAGGAGGCAAGAAAAAATATTGCCTTCGCAAAGCTTAATAATTGTCCTACTTCTCCAAGAAAAATGAGGCTTATTGCTGACTTGATTAGAGGTATGAATGCAGAACGTGCATTATCTGAATTAAAGTTAAANCCAAAAGAAGCTTCTAACAGAATGGAAAAATTACTTCTATCTGCATTAGCAAATTGGGAAGCTAAAAATGAAGGTAAGAAGATGGATGAAAGTAACTTATATGTATCGGAGGTGACTGTTGATGGAGGTAGAATGTTAAAAAGAGTGCAGCCAGCCCCACAAGGGAGAGCGCACAGAATNAGAAAAAGATCAAATCATGTTACTCTTGTTGTTAATAGTAGAGAAACTGAAATAAATTAATTTATGGGACAAAAAACAAATCCAATAGGTAATAGATTAGGTATAATTAGAGGTTGGGAATCTAATTGGTATGGAGGTGATAATTTTGGAGATAAGCTTGCTGAAGATGCTAAAATTAGAAAATATCTAAAGATTAGGCTTTCAAAAGGAAGTGTTTCTAAGATTGCAATAGAAAGAACTTTAAAATTAGTTACTATAACTATCCATACAGCAAGACCTGGAATTATTATTGGGAAAGGTGGTCAAGAAGTTGAAACTTTAAAGCAAGAAATTAATAAGATTACTGACAAGGAAATTCAAATTAATATTTTTGAAGTTAAAAAGCCTGAGCTAGAGGCTACTCTTGTAGCTGATAGTATTGCTCGACAAATTGAAGGAAGGATTTCTTATAAAAGAGCAGTTAAAATGTCAATTGCCTCTACAATGCGTATGGGTGCTGAAGGGATTAAGGTGCAAATATCTGGAAGATTAAATGGAGCTGAGATGGCTAGATCTGAGATGTTTAAAGATGGTAGAACTCCACTTCATACTTTTAGAGCTGATATAGATTATTCATTAGCTGAAGCTCAAACAACTTACGGTTTAATAGGTGTTAAAGTTTGGATTTGTAGAGGAGAGGTTTATGGTAAGCGTGATTTAATGTTACATTTTAAGACTCCAAAGAAAGGAGGGATGAATCAACAACAAAGAAGAAGAAAATAGTTAAACTGAAAAAATAGAGAAATGTTACAGCCAAAGAAAACAAAATTTAGAAAGATGCAAAAAGGAAAGATGAAAGGTAATGCCCAAAGGGGTCATCTTTTAGCTTTTGGATCATTTGGTATTAAAGCTCTTGAAGAAACTTGGTTAACTGCAAGACAAATTGAAGCAGCTAGAATTGCAGTGACNAGATTTATGAAAAGACAAGGTCAAGTTTGGATACGTGTATTTCCTGATAAGCCAATTACTAAAAAACCAGCAGAGGTTAGAATGGGTAAGGGTAAAGGAGCACCAGAATACTGGGCTGCTTGTGTTAGTCCAGGTAGAATGCTTTTTGAGTGTGACGGTGTTGAAATGGATGTTGCTAAGGAAGCTTTAAGGCTTGCCGCTCAGAAGCTNCCAATTAAAACAAAATTTGTTGTTAGAAGAGATCTTCTAGCTTAAAAAATAAAGAAATGAAAGCAATAGTATTAACAGAGATGCCGATTAATGAACTGAATGATCTTTTAGAATCTGAAAAGGAAAGATTGGTTAAGCTTAAAATGAGTCATGCAGTTTCTCCTTTAGAAAATCCTTTATCTATAAAATTTGCAAGAAAACAAGTTGCAAGAATTATGACTGAGTTATCTAAAAGAAAAAATTCATCAAATTAATTATTTTATTATGAATAGAAATTTAAGAAAAGAAAGAGTAGGTATTGTAACTAGTAATAAAATGGATAAATCTATTGTAGTTTCAATAGAAAGAAGAGTAAAGCATGAACTTTATGGTAAATTCCTTAATAAAACATCAAAATTTGTAGCTCATGATGAAAAGAATGAATGTAATGAAGGAGATACTGTAAAAATCATGGAATCAAGACCAATTAGTAAGAACAAAAATTGGAGACTTGTAGAAATAATTGAAAGAGTAAAATAATGATACAACAAGAATCAAGACTTAATGTTGCTGACAATAGTGGAGCTAAACAAGTTCTTTGCATTAGAGTATTAGGTGGTACAGGAAAGAGATATGCTTCAGTTGGAGATAAAATCGTAGGAACTGTTAAGAGCGCATCACCATCTGGAAATGTAAAGAAAGGACAAGTAGTTAAAGCCGTTGTTGTTAGAGTGAAAAAAGAAGTGAGAAGACCAGATGGTTCATACATTAGATTTAGTGATAACGCCTGCGTTATTATTGATGAAAATGGACAGATGAAAGGAACTCGTGTTTTTGGTCCTGTTGCTAGAGAATTACGTGATAACGATTTTATGAAAGTAGTTTCATTAGCACCAGAGGTATTATAATATATAGATTATGGGAAAAATAAAAATTAAAAAGGACGATACAGTATTAGTACTTACTGGAACCTCAAAAGGAACAAAAGGTAAAGTGGTTAAAGTATTTCCATTGGATAATAGAGCTTTAGTTGAGGGAGTTAATATGGTTTCAAAGCATACTAAACCTAATGCAGCAAGTCCACAAGGTGGAATAATTAAACAGGAATCATCTATACATATTTCTAATTTACAGCTTATTGATCCAAGTTCTGGAAAAGGAACTAAAATTGGTAGACAAAGAGATGAGAAGAGTGGAAAATTAGTTAGATATTCTAAAACAACTAAAGAAGTAATTAAGTAATGGAATATATACCAAGATTAAAGAAAAAATATAATACTGAGATTATCAATAATCTTAAGGATAATTATAAATCAGTAATGGAAGTTCCAAGATTAGTGAAAATCTCATTAAATCAAGGAGTTGGAAGTGCTGTTAATGATAAGAAACAGATTGAAGCAGCTCAACAAGAGATGACTTTAATTACTGGACAAAAAGCTGTTCTTACAAAATCTAGAAAAGACATTTCAAATTTTAAGCTTAGAAAGGGAATGCCCGTTGGAGTGATGGTTACTCTTAGAGGAAATAAGATGTATGAGTTTTTTGATAGATTTGTAACTTCAACTCTTCCTAGGGTAAGAGATTTTCAAGGTATTTCTAATAAAGGTTTTGATGGTAGAGGTAATTTTACTATTGGTATTAAAGAACAAATTGCTTTCCCTGAGATTAGTATAGATAAGGTTTTAAAAGTCACGGGTATGGATATTACATTTGTGACAGATACAGATTCCGATAGTGAAGCTTTAGCTTTATTAACTGAGTTTGGATTTCCATTTATAAAGAGTGATAAAAAATAATTATTAAAAAATAATAATATGGCAAAAGAATCAATGAAAGCCCGTGAGGTAAAAAGAGAAAAATGTGTAGCTAAGTATGCTGATAAAAGAGCTGCTCTTAAAGCTGCTGGTGATTTTGTCGGTTTACAAAAACTACCTAAAAATGCTTCTCCTGTTAGGCTTCATAATAGATGTAAACTTACTGGTAGACCAAAAGGTTATATGAGACAATTTGGTATTTCAAGAGTAATGTTTAGAGAAATGGCAAATTTTGGTTTGATTCCAGGTGTTAGAAAAGCAAGTTGGTAATTTAAAAAAAAAGAATAAAAGCGATGTATACAGATCCAATATCAGATTATTTAACTAGAGTAAGAAATGCTCAAATGGCAGGTCATAAGGTTGTTGATATACCTGCTTCAAATATTAAAAAAGAAATAACTAAAATCTTACATGATAAAGGTTATATCCTTAACTTTAAATTTGAAGATGATGTTAATTTTCAAGGAAATATCAAGGTTGCTTTGAAATATAATATGAGAACAAAATTACCTGCTATTAAAAAGTTAATTAGAATTAGCAAGCCTGGTTTAAGGAAATATACTGATTCAAAAACATTACCAAGGGTAATTAATGGATTAGGAATTGCAATAATTTCTACTTCAAAAGGCGTTATTACTGACAAAGAAGCGAGAAATCTTAAAATTGGTGGAGAAGTTCTTTGTCACGTATATTAATAAAAAAAGAAAAAAAGAAAAATGTCAAGAATAGGAAATAATCCAGTTAATATACCAGAGGGAGTTACTGTAAGCTTTGATGGTAATATTATTAATGTTAAGGGAAAACTAGGAGAAATGTCACAAGATATTAATCCATCAATTTCTATTGATATTAAAGATGATTTAATTAGTTTTTCAAGGAACAATGACTTAAAAGAAAATAGAGCTATGCATGGTCTTTACAGATCTTTAGTTTCTAATATGATTGAAGGTGTTACTGTTGGTTATACAAAAAAATTAGAATTTATTGGTGTAGGTTATAGAGCAGTTGCTAATGGTCAAAATCTTGATTTTGCTGTTGGATTTTCTCATAATATTGCATTTCAAATTCCACAAGAAGTTAAAGTAACTGCAGAAACAGAAAAAGGGAAAGCTCCAGTTGTAACATTAACTTCATATAATAAGCAGTTATTGGGTGCTGTTGCATCAAAAATTAGATCTTTTAGACCACCTGAACCGTATAAGGGTAAGGGAATAAGATATGTTGGTGAATACGTAAGAAGAAAAGCAGGTAAAACATCTGCTAGTTAAAATTTGATAATATGATAAAGTCAAAAAAAGATAAAAGACAAAAGGTTAGATTTAAGATTAGAAAACGAATAGTTGGATCTGCTGATCAACCGCGTTTAGCTATTTTTAGAAGTAATAAAGAAATATATGCCCAACTTATTGATGATGCATCGTCAACAACTTTGGCAGCTGCTTCTTCAAGAGAAAATACTGCTAAAGATGCTAAATTAACAAAGGTTGATCAAGCAAAATCTGTTGGTAAGATGATTGCCGAAAGAGCAAAAAAAGCTGGTGTTGATGCAGTTGTTTTTGATAGAGGTGGTTTTTTATATCACGGAAGAGTAAAAGCTCTAGCTGATTCAGCAAGAGAGGCAGGATTAAATTTTTAAGAAATATATAATATGTTAAAATTAGCAAAAGATAAGCACGTTAAAGTTTCATCAGATATTGAACTAAAGGACAGACTAGTTGGTATCCAAAGAGTTGTTAAAGTAACTAAGGGTGGTAGAGCTTTTGGTTTTTCAGCAATTGTTGTTGTAGGTGATGAGAAAAGTATTGTTGGTATTGGTCTTGGGAAATCAAAAGATGTTTCTACTGCTATAGCTAAAGCTATTGATGCAGCAAAAAAGAACTTAGTTAGGATTCCTATTTATAAAGGTACTATTCCTCATGAACAAGTTAGTAAGTTTGGAGGATCTCAAGTTTTAATAAAACCTGCTTCAGATGGTACTGGAGTAAAAGCTGGTGGTGCAATGCGTGCTGTTTTAGAAAGTGCTGGTGTGAAAGATGTTTTAGCTAAATCAAAAGGATCTTCTAATCCACACAATTTAGTTAAGGCTACTTTAAAAGCATTATTAGAACTTAGAGATGCTCGAACTGTTGCAATGCAAAGAGGGATTAAAATGGATAAAGTTTTTAACGGTTAATATATTTATTATGAATAAGGTTAAGATAAAACAAACAAGAAGTAGAATAGGTAGACCAAAAGATCAAAAAAGAACTTTAGATGCTCTTGGATTACGAAAAATGCATAAGATTGTTGAACACAATTTAACTCCTCAAATTGAAGGAATGATAAATAAGATTAAACATTTAATTACTATAGTAGAATAATTATGGAATTACACAATTTAAAACCTGCTAAAGGTTCAATCAAAAGCGGGAAAAGAGTAGGTAGAGGAGAAGGTTCAAAAAAAGGAGGAACATCTACAAGAGGTCACAATGGTCAGAAATCAAGATCTGGATACTCTAAGAAAATTGGTTTTGAAGGTGGTCAACAACCACTGCAAAGAAGAGTTCCTAAGTTTGGATTTACTAATCCTAATAGAGTTGAATACAATGGTGTGAATATTGATACTATTCAAGCTTTAGTTGATAATAAAAAGATTAAAAATATAGTTGATAAGCAGATTTTAATTGATAATGGTTTAGTTCAGAAAAAAGATTTAGTTAAGATTCTAGGAAGAGGAGAATTAAAATCTAAGCTTACTATTTCTGCTGATGCATACTCTGATACTGCTAAATTAGCTATAGAAAAAGCAGGTGGTTCTGCCAATCTTACAGAAAATAATAGAATAATGAAGAAATTAATAGAAACGATTAAAAATATTTGGAATATAGAAGATCTAAGAAGTAGACTCTTAGTTACTCTTGGTATTCTAGCTATCTATAGATTCGGTTCTTTTGTTGTTATTCCTGGAGTTGATCCTGCGCAGTTATCAGCTCTACAAGATCAAACTGCCGATGGATTACTTGGATTGCTAAATATGTTTACTGGTGGAGCATTTTCACAAGCCTCAATTTTTGCTCTCGGTATTATGCCATATATATCAGCATCTATTGTTATTCAGTTATTAGGTATGGCTGTTCCTTACTTTCAAAAACTTCAAAAAGAGGGGGAGAGTGGAAGAAGAAAAATTAATAATATCACTAGATACTTAACTATTCTTATTACTGGAGGGCAAGCTCCAGGTTATATTGCTAATTTACAAGCTACTTTGCCTGAATCTGCATTCTTGCTTCCAGCTGGAGGATTCTGGTTATCTTCAATTATTATTTTAGTTACTGGTACTATGTTTGTTATGTGGTTAGGTGAGAAAATAACTGATAGAGGAGTTGGTAATGGAATCTCATTATTAATTATGATTGGTATTATAGCTAGCTTTCCTCAATCTTTAATGCAAGAATTTGTATCTGCTCTTGGTAGTACAGGAGGTGGATTAGTTGTTTTTCTTGTAGAAATGATTTTACTTCTTTTTGTAATATTAGTTACTATTCTCCTTGTTCAAGGAACTCGAAGAATTCCTGTGCAATATGCAAAAAGAGTTGTTGGTAATAAACAGTATGGTGGTGTTCGTCAGTTTATTCCACTCAAAGTTAATGCTGCTGGAGTTATGCCTATAATCTTTGCGCAAGCTATTATGTTTGTCCCAATAACTTTAGTTGGATTCTCTGAAAATGAATCTCTACAAGGCTTAGCAGCTGTTCTTACAGATTTTCAAGGTTTTTGGTATAATACACTTTTCTTTTTTATGATTGTTGCATTCACTTATTTCTATACTGCTATGACGGTTAATCCTAATCAGATGGCAGATGATATGAAAAAAAATGGTGGTTTTATACCGGGAATAAAGCCTGGAAGAGCTACTGCAGATTATTTAGATAATGTTATGTCTCGTATTACTTTTCCTGGTTCTTTGTTTTTAGGACTAGTTGCAATATTACCAGCTTTTGCAATGCAAGGTGGTGTTAATGTTCAATTTGCACAGTTTTATGGAGGTACATCATTATTAATTTTAGTTGGAGTTATTTTAGATACGTTACAACAGATTGAAAGTCATTTATTAATGCGTCATTATGATGGTTTAATGGAATCTGGTAGGATAAAAGGTAAGTCTTCTGGTAATATTATGTAATCATTATTAAATGATTCATTATAAATCAGAAGAAGAGATAGATTTAGTTAGAGAAAGTTCTTTACTTGTTGCAAAAACTCATGCAGAAATTGCTAAGCTTATTAAGCCTGGTATTTCTACTTTAGAATTAGATAAAATAGCTGAGGAGTATATTAGAGATAATAATGGCGTTCCTGCCTTTAAAGGTTATAATGGTTTTCCTTGTACACTTTGTATGTCTCCAAATGAGCAAGTTGTTCATGGTATACCAAATAGTGATCTTTTAGCTAATAATTCTATTTTATCTGTTGATTGTGGTGTTTACATGAATGGCTATTATGGAGATTCTGCTTTTACTTATGAAGTAGGAGATGTAGATAATAACGTTAAACAGCTTTTGAAAGTCACAAANGAATCCTTATATAAGGGAATAGAAAAAGCTATNGTGGGAAATAGAATAGGTGATATTAGTTATGCTGTTCAAGATCATGCTGAAAAAAATGGTTATGGTGTGGTAAGAGAATTAGTTGGTCATGGTTTAGGTAAGAAATTACATGAAAGCCCTGAAGTACCTAACTATGGAAAAAGAGGTTCAGGAATTAAATTGAAAAAAGGTTTAGTTATTGCAATTGAACCAATGATAAACATGGGGAAAAGAAATATATTGCAACATAGTGATGGGTGGACAATAACAACTCTTGACAGTCAACCATCAGCACATTTTGAACACACAATTGTTGTTCGAAATGAGAAAGCTGAGATTTTGTCAAGTTTTGAAGAAATTGAAAAAGAAATAAAAAAAAGAAATGGCTAAACAGGCTAATATAGAACTAGATGGTACAATAACTCAGGCGTTATCAAATGCAATGTTTCGTGTTGAGTTAGAGAATGAGCATATTGTAACTGCCCATATTTCAGGTAAGATGAGAAAGTTCTATATTAAATTATTACCTGGAGATAAGGTTAAATTGGAGATGTCTCCATATGACTTATCAAAAGCTAGAATAACTTATAGATATTAAAAATAAGAATTATGAAAGTAAGAGCATCAGTTAAAAAAAGAAGTGAAGATTGTAAAATCGTCCGTAGAAAAGGGAGATTATACGTTATTAATAAAAAGAATCCGAGGTTTAAACAAAGACAAGGTTAAAATATTATGGCTAGAATTAAAGGTATTGATTTACCAAAAAATAAGAGAGGTGTTATCGCGTTAACTTACATCTATGGTGTAGGCTCAACTTTTGCTACATTAATATTAGATGAAGCTAAAGTTTCACATGATATTAAGGTTCAGGATTGGACAGATGACCAAGCTAATAAAATAAGATCAATTATTGGTGATTCATATACCGTAGAGGGTGAATTACGAGCAGAGACACAAACTAATATCAAAAGATTAATGGATATTGGTTGTTATAGAGGTATTCGTCATCGTGTAGGCTTACCACTCAGAGGTCAAAAAACAAAAAATAATTCTAGAACAAGAAAAGGAAAAAGAAAAACAGTTGCTAATAAAAAAATTGCAACTAAATAAAATTAAATATGGCTAAAACAACAAAGAAAAATACTGTCAGAGTAGAAGCTGAGGGAGAGGCTCATATCCAAGCAACTTTTAATAATATTATAATTTCACTTACAAATAAAAATGGTCAGGTTATTTCTTGGTCATCAGCTGGAAAAATGGGTTTTAGAGGCTCAAAGAAGAATACACCTTATGCTGCTCAGCTTGCTGCTGAGGATTGTACTAAGGTTGCTCTTGCTGCTGGTTTAAAGCGAGTTAAGGTTTATGTTAAGGGACCAGGATCCGGAAGAGAATCAGCAATAAGAACAATACATAATACAGGAATAATTGTTACTGAAATCATTGATGTTACCCCAGTTCCACATAATGGTTGTAGACCTCCTAAGAAAAGAAGAGTTTAATATATAAATTAATTATAAAATATGGCAAGATATACAGGACCTACATCAAGAATTTCAAGAAGATTTGGAGAACCCATCTTCGGACCAGACAAAGCATTAGCTAAAAAAGCTTATGCACCTGGACAACATGGTAATTCTAGAAGAAGAGGTAAAAAATCTGAATACGGTGTTCAATTAGATGAAAAGCAAAAAGCTAAGTANACTTATGGAATTCTTGAAAAGCAGTTTTCTAATATTTTTAANGAAGCTTTAAGAAGAAAAGGTATTACTGGNGAGGTTTTGCTTCAGATGTGTGAGTTAAGATTAGACAATGTTGTTTATAGACTTGGATTAGCTCCTACAAGAAGAGCTGCAAGACAGTTTGTAACTCATAGACATATAATGGTAAATAATAGTTTAGTTAACATTCCTTCATATGCCTTAAATGTTGGCGATATTGTTAGTGTAAGAGAGCGTTCTAAATCTATGGAGGCAATAAACAACTCTATTTCTAGTCATTCAAGCCCCATGGAATGGTTAGAATTTAATCCTGATACAAAATTAGGAAAAGTGTTAGCTGCTCCAGAAAGAATTCAAATTCCAGAGAATATTAATGAACAGTTAATAGTTGATTTATACTCTAAATAAAACGATAATAAAAAATAAATAAATATGCAAATCTTAGATTTTCAAAAGCCAGATGAGGTAGTAATGATTAATGAAGAAGCTAACCAAGGTAGTTTCGAATTTCGTCCTCTAGAACCAGGTTATGGTTTAACTGTAGGTAATGCTGTAAGAAGAGTTTTACTTTCATCTTTAGAAGGTTATGCTATAACATCTATTAAGATTAAAGGAATTGATCATGAATTTTCAACTATCTCTGGAGTTGTCCAGGATGTCTCAGAAATTATTTTAAATTTAAAACAAATTAGATTTAAACANCAAATTGATGGTGTTGAAGAAGAAAATGCCAGCGTTGTTGTTAAAAGTAAAGGAAATATTACAGGTGCTGATCTTGGTAATGGTCTTTCAAATTTTCAAGTTTTAAATCCAGATTTATTAATTTGCGAACTTGATAAAAGTATTGAGTTTTCTATGGAATTTACTATCTCTAAAGGTAGAGGTTATGTACCTGCAGAAGATAATGTTATTGAAGACGCTCCAATTGGCACAATTGCCATTGATTCCATTTTCACTCCTATAAAGAATGTAAATTATAATATTGAAAATTATAGAGTTGGTCAGAAAACAGATTATGAAAAATTAAATATTAATATTACTACTGATGGGTCAATTGATCCAAAGTTAGCTTTGACTGAAGCTTCAAAAATATTAATTCAACACTTTATGTTATTCTCAGATGAAAAAATTAATCTAGAGGCTGATAGTGTTGATGATTTTGATGAAGACACTCTTCACATGAGACAACTGCTTAAAACTGAATTAACTGATTTTGGTCTTTCTGTTAGAGCATTAAATTGTTTGAAAACAGCTGAAGTTTATACTCTTGGAGAACTTGTTTCCTTTAAGAAAAGTGATATGTTGAAATTCAGGAATTTTGGAAAGAAATCTCTTACTGAACTTGAAGAACTGATTGATGAAAAAGGTTTGCATTTTGGTTTTGATATTTCAAAGTATAATTTAGAAAACGAATAATAAAGATGAGACACGGAAAAAAGTTTAATCACTTAAGTAGAAAGGCTGCTCATAGAAAATCTATGCTTGCAAACATGGCTTGCTCTTTAATTGAACATAAAAGAATAAAAACAACATTAGCTAAAGCTAAAGCTTTAAGAGTTTATGTTGAGCCTCTTATAACCAAATCAAAGAATGATACAACTCATTCAAGAAGAACAGTTTTTAGTTATTTAAAGCAAAAGGAAGCTATAACCGAGTTGTTTGGAGATATATCTTCAAAAGTTGCTACTAGAAATGGTGGGTATACAAGAATTTTAAAACTCAGTAATAGATTAGGTGATAATGCACAGATGTGTTTTATTGAATTAGTTGATTATAATACTGACTACATTACAAATAAGCCTACAGCTAAAAAG
>JGI24539J26755_10000702_pt1 | contig 15980 bp, 8 predicted proteins | sample NorSeaMetagenome_2_FD_26755 | JGI IMG/M metagenome (IMG submission 26755) | reverse complement strand
AACCATGTGCACGCGGCGTCGTAATCGTTGTTCGTCGCGGCCAAGGCGGACAACACCTCCTCGCGAGCAAAGCCCATATCCACGAGTCGCTGTATGACCGTCTCGTCAGGCCCCTGCGTTCCGCTCGATGCCTCTTGCCTCATCCTAAGAAGTGGGTGCACTGTCGACGCATTCATGATGTGTCTAATCTGCACATCGGTGAGCTCCGCGTCGGCCTCAGGGCTATCTCCCACCTCGAGTAGCCATTCCATCGCAGCAGGGCGGTGGTTCAGGTGGAGGAGAAGTGCCTTGCGTGCCCTCGCCTCTGGGAAACCCATCTCCACGAGCTGCTCGACAGCTCGGGCGTCCGGCTCTGGCAGGGTGATCCCAAGGCTCCGTCCACTGGCTTGTGCGACACTCTGCTGGTCTCCACCAACCTGCGCAGAGTCCACGCCGTCGGAGACGTTCCTACCTTGCAGGTCCTTCTCCACCGGATCTGTGGAAGTTTGGGGAGCGACGACTGAGCCGGCCCGCGCCATCAGCTTATCGATCCTCTTCGAATACGACATTCCCCTCCAAAACTCCTCCGGGGAGCTCCTTGGCAAGGGTTTGTCCTGCTTCATGGCCCTTCGCTTCACGACAGCGATCACGTGCCCGTCACGAACTCCCAAGGCTCTCAGGTTCCTATTTTTATCAAGCCCATGTTCGGTGAGCTCTCTGCCGGCGTGAATCAGTCGCTGTTGGGAAGGCTCCACGTCGATCAAGCTCGCTTCAAACAACTTTTGCTTCAGTGTATCGATCGAGGTCTCCTTGTCGTCCACATCTAGTTCCGTCGCCCCGGACTTCAGGCTCAGCACGTGTAGCTTCATCGTGCCCCACGCACAATGGCCCAAAGTGAACTCTTTGCCCGAGAGAAAGTTGGAAAAAATGGTCGAAATCAAAATTTCCAAAAAGCCACCAAGCAAGTGCGACTTGAACGACGAGAGCTGGTTTGGTTCATCACGCACGAGATGACCGTGATTTACGGATTTGAAGCCAAAACTGCCGCGCGGATTGATCGGTTAATCGGGAAAAGAGAACCGACACAGCTGGCAAACACGACCTTGGACGAGTTCACCGCGAATAATTTTGGGTATAATCGCACCGGCTGCCGTAATAAGGAGGATTGCAATGCAACATCTGAAGGAAAAATGACTGCGTTCACGGACGCAGATGTAGTCAGGTCAGTAAGTAGATGACGAGGGCAATGAAACGGAAACATCGCTGACTATTCAATATCGAAACGCCTGCAAGCATCTCGGGAAAAGAGCGGATCGGTGCTACAAGTGAGGCAAGCGTAAAATGTGACAATCGCATCAGGCAACACGAAACGAAGGATTCAGTCTGTAACGGAGTGAGTCAAGCACTAGCAGATTGCCAGATCCAGGCAACGAACAATACAAAAGAACGCGTAAAGTCGTTAAACGGCAGCTAATGTACCAACAATTCACATGTTTGCAAGCTACGCGCAAAAGTAGCTTGGGATGTCTTCTCAAACGAGAAAAACTAAAATGAAGCGATTGTATAAAGGAAAAGAATGATTGAATTCATGATGCTTGCAAGAGATTCCTGTGCATTTTATGCGTTTCGTATTATTACCGCCCTAAACGCGCAGTTTCCGGTTCGTTAAAGAACATATTGTTTGCGATCGCATCGAAGAGCTACGATGCAGATTATCTTGCGCGAATAGGGCCATTCGAGGCCGTTAGCGCAATGAAAACGATGCACATTTCGCATAAATACATCACAAACGAGCAACTGTAGTTTAGGCTTGCTGTCAAACCCGCTTTCTTCAACGGCATCTCGCTTGCAATCAATAAAGAGACGACGTTATCATGCTATAAAGGGCGCTTCGCGCCAATACAAGTACCGTGTTCATTGTGCCTCTCAATCGCTGTTCAAAAGCTTATCGCTCTGCAAGTATGAACAACATCTGAGCTTGAGGTGGAAAGAATAGCATGTCACATGTATCTCGTAAGATAATTAGCGATACGCTTCTGTGTGGACAGGAGGCCTGTCGATGTTTTCACGCCTAAGACGACCGTGAGAACGCAGCGAAGTAATGCACAGCACAGTTGGACACCTATCGCACGATAAGCTGCGCGCTGCGACAAATTCTCGGCTGGTAGTCATCTGACTGTCTTGATGTTCATAGAATGAGTTTTCTCACATTGTAGTTCCGAGTAAGCGCGTTTCCCGCTTCGACATCGACAGATGCGATTGCAGGATCCGCCAGCTCGCAAAGTGCGGATTCTTTTTCAAGGCGCTTGCGCGTCAGAGTGGTGTTTCTCTCTTTTTCTGCATGAAAGGAACAAACCATTTCAAGCACTGAAAAGTTTACGGAAAACATAATTTCGCGACCTTAGCCCGCACGGACACTTTTTCTTCTTCGCGTTTCACACGGGAATGGTCTATGCACATTTGTTCACCATGCGCAAACATAGCGTCGAAAATCACACTCCTCTTCGGAATGCAGTTTCTCTTTCAGCGAAGATCTTTTCGTTCCGGTATATGTTGCCGATTCCACTACGTTGTCGTGTGTCTTCCGAGAGGACATAGACTATATATATTGTCTTTTGATATCGTCCACCGTCAATGGCTCACAGCTAACTCCATTAATTAATCGATTCGCGATACAAACGTCTCTGTTTCCTACTCGAAAATGGTCTGTTTTACTCCGGTTTTCCATCATCTTTGGGAAAGAGGTCCGTCCCGTCTCGCATTCTGTGATGAAGAAACTCCGTTCTTGATGTTTGGTCTCCCCTTGTATCGAGTTTTAGTACGAAAATCTTGAAAATACAGCTTTTCTGCGACCAAATCCAATCAGTCGCATGGTGAGGTTGCTTCCGGAAATGCTATTTCAGCCGTCCCTCACTGCGTAAACAGTCTTGTTGTTGGTTTCTCTCGTTTTCCGGCTGGGCGAAATTTTTGATTTCGGCACATTCCGAATCTCGTCAGTTTTGGTCCAGCCCAGTTCCGACCAGTTCAACGGCTTTCACGAAAGCCCGTTCGCCTGGAGTTGACAAGCAAAGTATATCGCGCCGCCGTATCGCACCCCAATCCGAAGGGTGCGAGCGGACAGCATGAGCCAGGATGTGGATCAGAGCGATACGGCTTCGGGTGCGGTGGGGGCGATGATGCGCGAGAGGGTAAGCAAGGTTCCTGTGTCCCGTGGCGAAAACTCGGCACGAAATTCCACGTCCTCGGTGGCGACCTACCGAAGCTTCTCCACCTGACCGATTAACATCTCCCGCGTTCGCTCTTACCGCGCAGGTGGATATGTTTGCTGAGGAGCTAAAGAGTGCGAGGGAATACAGTGATGCCATCAACAGACTGTTGCAGGTGAGGGACCTGACNCAANCGGACGTCGCGTTTTCTTCAGACAGATCCTTCGAGATTCCCCCGACCTCGGGGGGTTCCCCTGCCTACTCTAACCATTCTTCGCATCGTATTCATCTCTTAGACTCAGCTCAACACGCTTGAAGACGACGGCGGGGAGTCGCAAAACAAGAAGAAGAGCAAGGATCGACCGAAGAAACCAGCTCCGGAGGGGAAAGCCAAACGGAAGGCACAGAGCTCTGTTCGCGGTGCCAGCAGCAGGAAAGCTCTCGGAGATGTGGAGCTCAACGAAAGGCAACGGCGAGCACACCCAACTGAAAAGCCGTCGACCACAAGCGACACATCCACATCCGTCAAGGGGGTGTCCATGCGCGAAGAGAAAGCCATGGCCCTGGAGGCTGGTATACAACGCCTCCAAAAAGACGTCGAGCGACACCGCGCAACTGAAGCAAGTTTGCGCGCAGCCCTCGACGCAGAGACTGAGGTTTGGAAGTTTGACTGTTCAGTCAGCGACGAAGACGAGCTCCACGAAAAGCTCGCAGCTTCGCTAGATGCACAAGCACAGATGCAGGAAGAGTTGGCCCGGGAATTGACCCTGAGGATAACTGTGGAGGAAGCATGTGAGCAGGCCAAAAAACAGTGCTCCTCCTTGCAACGTGACTTTGACAACCTCAAGGGGGACGTTGCACAACGCGCAGCTACGTCGAAAGAGCGAGACGACCTGTTGGAGGAGCTTCGTCGCGAAAACGAAGCCAGACATACTGCTGAGATGGCTTGCGAGGCGGCGCAGAAACGCGTTCAGACTCTGGAGAATACGCTCGCGGAGCAGAGCAGTGAGCTGCGCTCGCGCACGAATGAGAACTCCCAAGAAATCATGTCCAGCCTGAAAACTGCGAAGGCAGAAGCGGCGCAAGCTCGAGTTCGAGTCGAAGAAACTCTAGCAGCCATAACGAGATCTAAGCAAGCCGAACGTGGCGCTCGAAAGTCTGAGGCGGCTACCGTAAACGCTGCCCGTGCAGAGCTGGAAGAGTTGAAGAGGAGGCTAGCGGAGGAGTCGGAGAAACGGCAAAAAGCTGAGGCCGAGGCACAAACAAAGGAACTGGAGTTGAAACAACACATCAACAGGGAAAAATCTCACGATTCCGGCGAGATGGATGATGCCATTCAGTCGAAAGAGATGGCGGAAGCGCAAGCCTCCATGCTTCGATCGTGCCTCGAAGACACTGAGGAAATGCTTGAAGAGTCCAGAGCTACCGCTCGCACCTTGGAGACAAAACTGAAGGAAATGCAGGCCACGCAGAAGAGTGATCCTTCTGTGGATGAAACATTGCAAACACTCCGTTCACGAGCAAAAGAAGCCGAGCAAAACGCCGCTGCAGCTCGCTTGACAACTGAGCAAGCAGAGGAAGAACTGACGACCGCAAGGCAAGGTGCTGAAGATGCGGCGCGAGACCTCAAAAATTTAGTCGCTGAGCATGAAGCAGCCATTTCGCGTCTGCATGCCGAATCAAAGGAGAAGGATGAGTCAATCGAGACTCTAAGACGTGCACATGATGAAACACTTAACAAATCGAAGGTGCTTGATGAGATGCTTCTCCGGGCTGAACAGACAAAGCGCCAGCTCAACGAACAATTGTCAAAGGCCAACGCTGAAGTAAAAACCTTGATTGAGGCGGGCAATCAGTCTAATGACATTGATGTTCAGGAGCAACTCTCATCCATGCAGCAAAAACTGACATCTGCCGAGGATGCTAAAAGTGGTGCAGAAGCCAATCTGGGGCAGGTGCAGGAGGAAATGAAGCTTTTGAAGGTGAAACTTGCAGAAAAGGAGGCTAAGGACGCTGGAACAACCGAACTCGTACCTGTCGAGGTGACACCAACTGATGACATGGTTGTGCAGACTGACCCGCCTCCCCAGCTCATGGACATTTGCACACAAGTGGATGCAGGCATCGATGTCCGCGTGCAGTTAAGCGCTGTTGTTGAAGAAAAGACAAAGGAGCTGGAGGAAGTGCACGCAAGATGCATCGCGGCTGAAGCAAAACACGCTGCCGACTTTACAGCGATGANGCAACTTTGCGATGAGCTGAAATCTGAGGCNGAGAGCTCTGCACATTCTGCAAATGAACTTGAGTCCAAGCTTGTACGGACTGTGCAGAGATCTTTAGATCTAGAATCCGAGATCGCGTCACTACGGGATGAAGCAACGTTATCATTGGACATCAAGGTTAAGGAAGTCGTTGTCGCCACCCAGGCTGCAAGAGACGCTCTGGTGAGCAAGTCAGCTGCTGAGACAGAGATTCAGCAGCTGAAGCTTATGCTCTCCAAATACGAAGAGGCGGCATCTTCCAATGATGCGATGAAAATTGACGTCGTGGAGCTTCGAGAAGCCCTCTCAAATGCAGCCGTGACAATTAGGAACCAGGAAGCATCGTTGTCTGAGCTGACCATCCAGCTTGAAGCTGCGGACGCCGCATCCGCTGATGCCGAAGCCCGACACACTTCGCAGCGAGGTGAGTTGGCGGCAAAGTTGGAGCAAGCGGAGGAGAGTTTGCAGACGACACGGGCGGAGAACTCAAAACATGAGTGGACCATATCAGAGTTGAAGTCTCGCCTTGAGATGTCCGAGCTCAATTGTCATGGCATGCGGGATGAGGTAGAGAATCTGAAGAGCTCTCTTATGGATACCTCTGAGGAAAATACTAGATTGGGCAGTGCTGCAAGCGAGCATACAGCGGAATCACAGGCAAAAGTATCAGAGTTACAACGTTCCTTGAGTGATGCCTTGCGCGAAATAGAAGGATTACGTCTTCTTGTCAAGCGCTTCACGGCTGACTTGAACGATTCGGAAGATCGCTTTACTCGACTTCAGGGCAAATCGGAAGCTTCGGCGAGGACTGCCTCCGAGCTAAAATACCGGTGTGATGCTGCAGAGAAGCGAGCATTGGAAATTGATGCCGCGTTTACTGCTTTCAGGACAAATGCCAAAGCTACGCTAGAGTCGCAAGGGAATCAGCTTATGGAAGCGCAACGTGCTGTCACAGATGCTGCGACGAAAACAAAGGCAGCTGACGAAGAGGTTCAGCGGTTGAGGCTTGTCACACAACGAATGGAAGCGACATCATCAATCGACGAGGCGCTGAAAGTTGAGGTACTTGAGCTCCGAGAGGCTCTGCGTGAAGCACAAGAAGCTCATGAAGTCCAGGAAGCATCGTTGTCTGTGCTGACCGTCCGGCTTGAAGCTGCTGAAGCCGCGTCCGCTGATGGCGAAGCAGAGAACGCTCTGCAGGTGGATGAGTTGGCGGCAAAGTTGGAGAAGGTTGAGGAGAGCCTGAAGACGACCCGAGCTGATAATGCGAAGCACGAATGGGCAATTTCAGTGCTTACATCTGATTTAGACATGGAAAAGTCTCGGACTGCTGCTAAAGAGCGCGAGATTCTTGAGATCAATGAGGCGCTTGTGGTGGTTCGCGCGGAAGTTCTGAGTGCATCCAGTGAAGCTGACGCGAAGCTTTCCAGCACGGCCAGCGAACTTTCGGAAGCCCGGCAAGCAATTGAGCAATACCGTCACGAGCTCGATGAAGCACGCCAGCTCTCTGATCGTCTCGCAAGCGAGCTTGATGTTTCGAAGCAAGAACTCTTGACCGCTGCAGCTGACGCTGCCGAGTTCAAGAAAAATATTGAAGCGAAGTGCGTTGAGGCTGAGACGCAAGCAAATGAAGCGGCCGCTGCGCTTTTGTCCTTCAAGCAGGACGCACATGCAACCTTAAAACAGAAAACGGACGAGCTGGTAGCATTATCGGGTGTTGCAACTGATGCCAAGGCGGCCAAGGATTCTGCTGAGACTGAACTTCGTCGACTGAGACAGGTTGTTGCCCAGCATGAAGCCAACGTATCAATGGATGAAGCGATGAGAAGCGAGGTGATTGAGCTTCGTGAGGCTCTCAGTGACGCACTGGAAGCTCACAAGAATCAACAGATGTCATTGACCGAGCTGACCATTCGGCTTGAAGCTGCTGAAGCCGCATCCGCTGATGGCGAAACCCAGAATGTTTTTCAGCGGGATGGGCTCGCAGCAAAGTTGGAGCAAGCGGAAGGTAGCCTTCAGACGATGCGCACAGAGAATGCGAAGCACGAGTGGATCATATCGGAGTTGAAGTCTCAAATTCAAGTTGGCGAAGTCAAGCTAACGGATGCGAGTGTAAGAATCACTGGCACTTCAGCTAAACTAGCCGAAGCTGAAGATTCNCTTGCTGTTTCAATCCGTGAGCTGACTGAGTCAAGAAGACGAGCAAATCAGTTCGCCGCTGATCTTGAGCGTGTCCAACACAAACATGAGAAATCAGTTGAGGCAAGCTATCAAACCGAAACGAAACTCGCTGCTGCCGAGCAGCGTGCAGCTTGGGCTGAAGCAGCCTTGTTAGCTTTCAAGCAGGAAAGATTGCATGACTTGGAGGTGAAGAGCCAAGAAGTGAAATCTGTTGCGACATCTCATGCCGACAATACTCTCGAGGAGTTCAAACAAATTGCAAACGTTTCCTTGGAGAGAAGGACCACAGAAATGTTATTGGCCACCCGTGTTGCGTCTGAAGCTTCGGCTGCGAAGGAAGCTGCTGAAGCGGAGATTCTGCGAATGAAGCAGGCCCTAGAGGATGTCCAAGCGAAGACAGCTGCGGATGTTCATCTCCAAAGTGATGTGCGTGATCTGCAAGCGATTTTGGTCCAGTCTACTAAGATGCTTCATCAAAGACTTGAAGCTGTGGACGAAGCTGTTGCAACCAAGGAAGCCGGAAACAAGTTGGTATCTCAATTGGCGTCCATTGAAAATCTGGCCGCTCAAGAAGCTGCTCGTGCGGAAATGAAGCGATTGACAAGCCTTGTCGCCGAGGCAGAAAAAGAGAGCGGCGCGTCAAAAGAGAAAATTGGGCAGCTTGAAGCTGAGGTTCACAATCTTCAATCCGCTTTGGCCGAAACGCAACAGGCCCGCGATTCGGCACGTGACTTACAAGATAAATTGCGATCTCAGCTCGATGCCCTTCAACTCTCCTTTGATGGTCGCGAGAGGGAGCATGAAGAGGCAGCTGCCAAGCTTCGACATCAATTTGATGAGAAGCTTGAATCCTCCATGCGCGAACTCATAGATACCACCGACCGTGCGGCGAAGGCGATGGCATCGAAGGAACTCGCCGACGCGGAAGTTGCTCGCCTCGCAGCTCTTTGTGCTGAACTTGAAAAAGGTGACGAAGCGGCGATCGAAGATGCAGTCAAGGCGAAGACGGCAGAACTCACCAAAAGAATCACAGGTTTGCAAAAGGACCATGATGAGGCGCTCAGCATGTGTGATTCACTGCGATTGCAGCTTGATACGGTGGCCGCTGCCGCAGAGAAAGCAAATGAGCTTAACGATCGATGCATCCAAGAAGCCGAGGTCGATGCTTCAGCGGCCAGTATTGTCATGCATGAGATGAACGACCAGCTAGCGCAACTGAAGTCAGAGGTCACCGCTGCAAAGTCAAATATTGCTTCGTTGAGTGCTGTCCGGGAATCTCTCGAAGATGAGTTGGTGTCCATGGAAGTCGAAATCAAGGTTGCTCTCGAAGAANGAACACANGCGATGCAGGAAGTCAGCGAGCTCAAGAAAAGTATTTCTGGACTCGGTAAGGTTCGTGACGATCTGGTTGTTGCTCATTCCGAGATGCGGAAACTCAAAGAAGCTGAAGAACGAGAGGTTGAGTTGCGATTGCGAGCTGAGAGCGCAGAGCAACGCGAGCGCGAATTGCACACCAAAATAATCAGTACGCAGAGTACATTACGCGAATTAAGATTGGAGAATGGATCGATGGAGGCTAAGTTAGCCTGCGGAACTGCTGAACTTTCTTCAGCAAAGGAAGAGGCNGTCCATCTTAGGGGAGAAGTGAAAAAGGTTCAGCTCGCGGCGTTCGATGCATCAGCTTCTGACGTTAACGTCAAATCAAAAATATTCGCAGCTGAAGAAGCTCTGAAGGATTCCAAGGCAGAGTTAGAAATCGCACGGCTCGCACGTGAAGCCGCGGAAGCACGTGTCTCTGCTCTTGAACAACGTTTAGGTCTCCTCGGCACCACTGCTGGAGAGCCGGCTCGAGAACTTGATGAGGGCTCGAACGAAGAGATCGTCCAGTTGCTCGATGTGGCACAGGAGGAAGTGGAGCGGTCAAGAGCAGAGTGTCAGATGGCCAAGAAGGAACTGAGATTCTCAAAATCGCGTGTCCGACAACTCGAGGATGAGGTGTTGCGGCTTCAGAAGCACGAACACGCTCTGCATGAATTGCTCGGTGGTAACGTTTAGTCCGACATAGAATAACTAGTTTACGAACACGATGTGTCTTCGTCACGTGATCAAAATGCTACAAAACTTAGTACTCCACGCCCTCGGAGGGAGGCATAAGAAGCGTACTCGAGCTCCATCCCTCCGTGCTGCAAACCTGAGGCTCTCGCCTGGCTGCGACCCACATATCCTCCATTCGCGGCTTTATGTCACGCACCGCCAACCACTTCGGATCCAGTTGTTTTCCGACCATCCGCTTCGCTTTCGTTGGCANATCCGCCTTAGGAATCTGTGCNAGACCTTCAAAACGCCGACCGTTACGTGGGAAGGCGAGGTTCATGTTCGACGCTGCCATCGCCCGGACATGTGTATCTGCAACTTTCGCAGCCTCCTCGCGTCCAGAAATTCCAAGCGGCGCCATGTGATGCTGCAACTCGGTGTCCCTGTCGTACACAGCGAACGGAATGAGTGCGTTGCGATGAAGTATGGGTCGTGAGGACATGAGTGTGGGTTTNGCGAGGATGGTTTCGGCGCCTTCCACGCCTCCGAGCACATCATTGGGATCCCCCTGATTTTCTGCATCATCATCCTCGTACTCATCGTCATCCGAAATCACAGGAGCATCCGCCATAATATCCGACGCCATCTCGGCCGCCAAACGCGTGGCACGTTCCGCAGGGGATACACGCGACTCGGTGAGGTATTTTCCAGAGCGCCTGAACGCCGGACGTAACACCGGCTTGGGGGCCTCCGGGGTGGGATCCATCATTTTTTTCGCCGGAATAGGCGGCGGGTGATCACGAGGATCGCTCTCGTCGTCAGATCCCGTGGGGCTGACGATACGAATACCATTTCCGTCTCTACCCCCTGCAGGGCCAAGAAGACCGTGCCCAAGAGGCTGCGGGGGCATGTCCCCGCCTAGACCTCGGTCACGAAGGGGAGCAGAGACAGCCGGAACCAATCTGCCCTCCATCAGCCGAGGTGAACCCGCGGCGCTGCACACCAGAACCAAGTCCACGATGAGCTCGGAACGAGAGTACATGCACGCCACCACATGGCTGGAATATGGCTGAGAGGCGACGACGGTCCAGTGCTCGGTTTCGAATAGGCGGACCTCTCCCCCGCCTAGTTGTCTCGAGTCGCGGCTTCCAGCAATCAGAGCCGCGCCGTCGCCTCGGAAAGAGAGCTCCGCAACCTCCTTACCCTGCAGGTGATGCGACACTGTGGTGGGCACCCATCGCATCTCGCCCTCCACGCTAACTAACGAATTCGCTTTCCAGGCGTAGACGGTTCCATCGTCCCCACCTGCTGCCAGGAACTGGTGCGCTTCCCCCTCCTGTCCCCACGCGGCAATCGCGGTGAGCGGAGCGTCTCCCGCGGCCATCCTGTGCAACATTCGCAGCCTCGGGTCCGCGCTGACTTGCCAGATGCGAACCGTGTTGTCGGCTCCAGCCGAAACCACGCAGGTCGGCGAGAGAAACGCGACCGCCCGCACTCCACCTTCGTGCGCCCCGCTGATGGCGCCAATCTTCTTGCCGTCCGAGATTTTCCACACAGCCAGGCTGCCGTCCTGCGCGCCGGCGACGACGACCGACCCGCTGGCGTCTATCGCGAAAGAGTTCACAGCGGCGGAGCAAGATCCGAACAGAAACACCATGCTTCCAGTCTTGCTGCCCTTGGTCGGAATTGTGCTGAACAGCAGGTTGGGCGAGCCCGTCTGCGTGAAGACGAAGGCTCCCTCCTGCCGAGGGATGAACTCGAACTGGCGCCAGCTTCTGCTCACCGGCTTGAGGTCGCCGTCATCAGCCTCCGTGTGCAGCTGGAACCGCTCGATGCCGCTTCCATCACGCCCACCGACGCGCATCGAACGGAAGATGCCTCGTCTCTCGACGGCGCAGGCGTGGTTATGGTCGTTCGGGTCCGGCCTCGCGCAGTCGAGTCGTTGCTCGGCCACGACGGTGATTGGCTTTTCGGCCACCACACCGCCTCGAAGGCCGTTCAGCAGGGCCGCATCGTCGATGCGGGAGATATCATCGAGCTTCGGCGGTAGCCTGACAAACCACGTGTGACTCATGGTCGCACGATACGACCAGCTCTCACGAGCTGTGCGTCGAGTTGTGGAGCTCGCTGTGCATTTGGCTTCGTTTATTTCGAAAAACGTCCAACGGACCGAAAGGACGGTGAGAAAATTGCCGATTTCGACGGCACCCTTTTCCGAACTTCTGAAGGGTGAGATAAGAACGACGCGGAAGGACACCCCGCGTCCACACTATCCGAGACGTTCAGGCACCGGGACCTGCCCTTTCAGACAGAGCATTTGAGCTAGTCGAGTCGGGTCGCGCGTACTTGCAGTTCCGGATCCACGAACCCACCGGCGATCCTTCAACTCCGTTTCCGATCGGGAAAGTTTGAACACAGAACGTCGCGAGATCTCCCGAAAGATAACACCATGGCTTGCGTGAGCAACCTCCCCGTCGTCGGGACGCATCGCGGGGCATCGGCGTTCGGTGCCCGCCGGCGTAACGCGCGTATCGCGAACAGCACGAAGCACGCGAGGCTCGTGTCCACCGGATCGAAGTTTGTCTGCGGCGGTGTCGGTGTAGTCGACCGCGACGCGGTGACCGCAGAGGCGACCGCTGCTTCCCAGTACGTCGCCGCGACCTGGGCGGAGACGAAATCCCCGATGCGGCATTGCATCGTCGACACCCGCGGCATGCACTTCATGTATCAGTTCAGCGAGAACAAGCCCGATGGGTTCCGCCTCGCGGCCTTCGAGGCTGCTGGCGTCTGCGTGTACATGTCTCGCCTGGCAAAGAAACTCGAGGTCGCCGTCGTCCCCGAGAAGGAGGAGGCCGTCGCCACGACCGAAACCGTTCCCGAGCCCATTGAATCGGTCGCCGAACCCGTCCCTGAGGTCGCACCGCCTGCGCCACCCTCCCCCGTGCTGGAGCCTGAGATGCCGAGCGCACAGGACATCACCTCGAAGCCACCGATGGCGTCTTACGGTGAAAACGCCGGCAAGAGTGGCGCCGCGGTGTTTGAGCGCGGCGGCGGTATCGCGTCTTGGCACGGTTGGACCGAGGGCTACGAGGTCGACCTTGTTCTCGAGGTCGATGTTCCTGTGGAGGGCTCCACCGATCCCATCGCCGTGGGAGTATCGTCCGTATCCCGCGGGCGCCAGGCCTTGAAGAGCGGAGCCGCTGTGTTTGGTGACGGCGTCGGCACAGTCACGTTCAGCGAGGCTGAGTTGCAGACGCCCGCGCCCGCGCCCGGAACCGAAGCTCCCCAGAAGCCGATGTTGACCGTGGGTGAGGCTCGATCTGTCAGCAGCGGCGGTGTTGCGTTCGAGGGAGGAGCCGGGGTTGGAGGTGCACGCTGGAACTCTCCCAAGGAGGCGGAGGCGGGGGCTGATGAACCCGCAGCCGGCGCCGCGGACTCTGCCCAGGAGCGGAAGGTTGACGTGCAGACCGTCGTCGTCTGGGGATTGTGCGCGGCGATCTTTGCGTACAAGATATTCTTTGCCCGNGTGTAGATGATTAGACATCCAATATTGTCTCGAGAGTAATATGATACATGTAGTAAGACTGTGCNCGTCCGTTCGCCACGCCATTGTTCCCAGGCTTTTGAAATAACATCAATCATCTTTCGGATCTGGGAGCCAGTCGCGACGACACCGTCGCCCCCCGATCGATGTCCGGTGCGCTTCCGACGGCTACAGCGTTTCGTCTGCTCCGCCGCCAGGTCAATTTCTCCCCTAGATCCAGCTCATTCGGATCGAGGTCTCCTCGCTTGAGTGCGCAGCAACCTAGCGCATCCTTCAACACCGCTTCACTCAAGTGGAACCGCGTCACCGATACTCGCGGCGCTTTGCGACTGAACGGCACCGTATCAGCGGTTGCTTCCTTCACTTCGCTTTCCTTCTCTGGCGCGTCGTCTTCACCGACGTTCAGCGGACACAGGACGCACTTCCAGCTTCAGATCCAGCGAAAGCACCGTCGCGCCTTCGCAACAACCGTGATGGCTTCCTCGACGCACGACGCTCGTGTGGTGACGTACAACGTGCTGTCTAGCTCTCTCTGCGAGCCAGGGTACTTCACTCATTGCGATCCTGATGATCTGCATCCGCCAAACCGTCTGGCCAAGCTCCTGACCAAGCTTGAGCCGGAGATGGCCANGGGGGCGGTGATCGGCCTCCAGGAGGTGTCGCAGAAGTGGGCGGGCGAGCTGCACGTGTTCTTCGCAAAGCGTGGCTATCACATGATCTGCTCGCTGTACGGCAAACCGTTCAACGGGTACATGGGCATCGCGCTCGCCGTTCCTTTGGACAAGTATGACGTGAGCAAGGTTGACATCTCGCGCTGCAGCGATACCAAGAAGTTGCCGAGGGAGCCCAAGCCCGGGATGTTGCAAAAAGTCATCAACTACCCCGTCAACCTCTATCGCAAGGTATCTGGCGAGCGTCCTCCTCAGACCGACTGGCAGCTGGCTCGGGGACGGTTCAATACTATCATGTATGCGTCGCTGAAGTGCAAGGAATCAGGAGCGGAGTTCGGAGTTGCGAACTACCACATGCCGTGTATGTTCCGTAACCCGAAGGTTATGACTATCCACTCGCAGCTCGCGGCTATGTATGCGCAGCAGCAGTCTGGCAACCTCCCGGTGATCCTCATGGGTGACTTTAACCTCAAGCCGGGTGACGGGGGATACGATCTCATCACGACGGGCACGATCGCGTCGGACCACGAGGCTGCGCCGGTAGCTCCCGAGGGCGGGGAGTGGTCCACGTCGTTGAAGTATCCGATGCAGAGCGCGTACAAGGTGGCCAACGGCGCCGAGCCGGACTTTACCAACTTTGCGCAAATCAAGGATGACCCGCAGTTCATCGACACCTTAGACTACATCTTCATCTCCCCNAAGATCGAGGTGGCTGAAGTGCTGCAGCTTCCCCACAGGAGCGAGGTGAAGGGGCCGTTTCCGGCGCCAACTGAGCCGTCGGATCACATCCTTCTCGCGGCTACACTTCGTGTGTGAAGCACGAGCCCCTCTGCGTTAGGTCCTCAATAGAAATCGTAACGAAATACTTCACCGATCAATAATGTCACGCGCAAACCCACTCAAGAACTCGTCGGTTTGTCGTTCCACGGCGTGCTGGTTCCTGGCAGGACAAATACCAGCAGCTGAGATTTCTGGTCTTGCACAGTGCGGGGAGAACAGGCGAAGAAGGTCCGCGGCCATCGGGGCTCGCCGGCTGCATTTTGGGGATCGATAGGCGCATAGAGGGTCGCGCATGTCATCCTTACGTCGGCGGATCCCGATACCTCCTCAACCTCCGGAGACCCAGACGATGTCCAGCTCGGGCGATTTCTCTGGCCCGGGGCGTGAGCAATCGCGACCAACGAGGAACTTCCCGATATCGAGAATCGCCGTAGTCGCGCCTCAGCTCGTATGGATGATGACTATAGTCCTAGGAATGGCGACATATCGCGGGAATTACGGTAGCAGCGACACATCGTCGTACCTACCTTTGGCATGGTACGACGGAATTTTCATTCACGTTGGGCCACTGTTGCCACTCATACCTTTAGCGACACGTGCCATGGCTTCGTTCTTATCCGGTGCATCGAACATGACGAAAGATGTGTCCCCGGCACGTGCCGGTATCGTGTATGTTTTAGCAGCGTTAATCCGCCTCTCTGTGTACTTTGCAGCAAGGGTGTTCGGCGGTGATGCTATGTCGGACCATGTTTTCTTGGGCGCTTGCGTGTTCTCTGCGGCACACGCGGAGGCTGTGGCTGGACTTGCGCTGCTGGCTCGACTGGTTGTGATGAAGTCGACAGTGTTTGCGACTATATCAGCAGCAATGGTGGTGCTCCAATCCTTGTGTCTGATGGGGCTTCAGTGTGGCGATTCATGGTTCACCGCCATCTATTTCCACATGCCCGGCGAGACCATGGTAAGCTTGGTTCTTGGGATGCTGACATGCCAGGCCCTCACGATGGCCCTGGTGATTGCTCCCGCGGCATCCGCCCTGGAGCTTGCTGTCATGGCCTTGCGAGAATCTCGGGATATTGGAGGTCGGTTGGGGTGAGAAAAGTTTAATAGTCAACCAAATGGGTTTTATTCACTTTAGAATCGTCTATGCGTAGCGGTGGTTAAGTGTTCGCTGGCTCCCAATCGTTGTTGGTCGGGAACCTGACGAAGGGCTTGGCCTTCCCCAGGTACCCGCGGGACGACCGGATGCTTCTGCCGCGGTACGGCCTCGGGGGGTTGATTTGGCCTGCATGGGACTGGTGCGAGTCGAGCCAGTCTGTCGCTTGGC
>JGI24539J26755_10000701_pt1 | contig 15988 bp, 15 predicted proteins | sample NorSeaMetagenome_2_FD_26755 | JGI IMG/M metagenome (IMG submission 26755) | reverse complement strand
GTAAAAAAAACAGTTTTATAATTAGACATTTTGAAAGAACATTATTTTATGGTAAATAAATTTCAACTCTATAAGAATTAATAAATTCGCTAATTTAAGATTTTTTAGAAGAATAATTCATGATTAAAAAAGAAAATTTAGATAAAACAAGTGCATGGCCTTTTGTAGAAGCAAAAAAAATGCTTCGTGAGAGAAAATCTTTCATTGAAAAAAAAGGTAAAATTACACTACAGACTGGTTATGGTCCAAGTGGGCTTCCACATATTGGAACATTTGGCGAAGTTGCAAGAACATCGATGCTAGTAAATGCATTAAATCAATTATCAGATTTACCTACTGAGATAATAACATTTTCAGATGATATGGATGGATTAAGAAAAGTTCCAGATAATGTTCCTAATCAAAAATTATTAAATGATAATCTTCATAAACCATTAACCCAAGTTCCTGATCCGTTTGAAAAATTTAATAGTTTTGGTGAGCATAATAATGAAATGTTAAAAAATTTTTTAGATAGTTTCAAATTTAAATATAATTTCCAAAGTTCCACATCTCTTTATAAGAGTGGTTTTTTTAATCCTACGCTGAAAATTATTTTAGATAATTATGAGGGAATTATGAACATTATAATTCCAACACTAGGCAAGGAACGACAACAAACTTATAGTCCATTTTTACCAATTTGTCCTGACTCTGGACATGTTTTGGAAATACCCGTTATAGAAATTGATAAAGAAAAATCTAAGATTATTTTTGATAATAAAGGAAAAAAATTTGAGGCAAGTATTTTAGATGGAAATTGTAAATTACAATGGAAAGTTGATTGGGCGATGAGATGGTATGCTCTTGATGTCGACTTTGAAATGTATGGTAAGGATTTAATTGAGAGTGCAATTTTATCAACAAAAATAATTAATTTAATAGGAAAAAAAAATCCATCAGGATTTGCTTACGAGTTATTTTTAGACGAAAAAGGTGAGAAAATTTCTAAGTCAAAAGGGAATGGTATTACCATTGATCAATGGTTAAAATATGCTTCTCCAGAAAGTTTATCTTTGTATATGTATCAAAACCCAAAAAGAGCTAAAAAACTTTATAAAGAAATAGTACCTAAAGCTGTTGATGATTATTTAGATTGTATTGAAAAATCAAAAAAACAGAATGAATTACAACTATTAATGAATCCTGTTTGGCATGTACATAATGGCAATATTCCTAATGAGGATATGATTATGACATTTTCAATGTTGCTAAATTTGGTTGAGACTAGTAATGCCGACAGTAAAGAATTATTATGGAAATTTGTTAAAAAATATAAATCAGATATTTCTGAAGAAAATTTTTCAATTTTTGATGGATTGATAGGTTATGCAATTAAGTATTTTAATGATGTAATCAAGGCGCAAAAAAAATATAAGAATCCCAATGATAATGAAAAATTAGCATTACAAGCTTTAGTAAAAACTTTAGAAAAGTGTACTGATGAAATGTCGCCAGAAGACATACAAACATTGATTTATTCAACTGGAAAAGAAAATGGTTATGCAGAAAATTTAAGAGATTGGTTTAAATTGATTTATGAGGTAGTTTTTGGAGATGAAAATGGGCCTCGTATGGGATTTTTTATAAGTTTTTTTGGTGTCAACGAAACTAAAGAGCTGTTAATAAATAAACTAAAATAATGTTTTCAAAGCTAAGATCTTTAATATTTAAAATAGATCCTGAAAGAGCTCACACTTTAGCAATTAAATCTTTAAAACTGAATTTAGTTTCAAATATATTTGATAAAAATAAAGATGATCCAATTTTTAAAACTAAAATTTTTGATAAGGAGATAGATAATCCAATAGGGATGGCAGCTGGTTTTGATAAGAATGCAGAAGTATATAATGCTTTATTTAGACTAGGTTTTGGATTTGTTGAAGTTGGAACCATTACTCCTTTAAAACAATATGGAAATTCTAAACCAAGAGTTTTTAGACTTGTTGAAGACGAAGCTTTAATTAACAGATTGGGATTTAATAATCATGGAGCTAAAACTGTTTTGGATCGAATTAAATCTAATAAGAAGCTAGGATTACTTGGGATCAATGTGGGACCAAATAAAGATTCTGATAATAGGCTGAATGATTACTTAATCGGATTAAGAACCTTCCATGAAGTTGCAGATTATATAACAATAAATATTTCATCTCCAAATACTGAAAATTTAAGAAATTTTCACGAAGAAAGTAAATTACAAGAATTGCTTGCATCTATTTTAAAAGAAAAAAATGATTTAAAATCAAATGTTCCCATTGTAGTAAAAATCTCACCAGATATAGACGAAAATCAAATTAATTTGATTTCTGAAATCCTTTTAGAAAACGAGATAAAAGCGATAATTATTTCTAATACATCTGAGTCTTCAAGAAATTTGCTTAGTGATATTCAAAGACATCAAAAAGGAGGGTTATCTGGAAAACCTATAGAGACAAAATCAAATATTTTAATTAATAAATTCTATAAGTTATTAAAAGGTAAAATTAAGATAATAGGAGTAGGGGGTGTTGACTCTGGTCAAGCGGCATATGCTAAGTTTTTAGCGGGTGCAGATTTTATTCAACTTTATACTGGAATGGTTTTTAAAGGCCCAAATATTGCAGGGATTATAAAAAAGGATCTAAAAGATTTACTATTAAGAGATGGAGTGAAGAATTTTAATGAAATTGTAGGAAATAAAACCCTATCTTAAATCTATTAAACTTGACGCATTCATCATCTCGCCTTATATAGGCACTGTTATTATGTCAAAAAAATGTGAATTAACCGGTAAAATCCCTATGAAAGGTCATAATGTTAGTCATGCTAACAATAAGACTAAAAGAAGATTTTTACCTAATCTTAAAAAAGTTAAATTNACAAGTGAACTGATGAAAAGAAGTCTGAAACTTACTGTAAGTAATGCGGGAGTAAGATCAGTTGATAAAAAAGGTAGTTTTGATGAATATTTAAAGGTTGTTAAAAACAAAAACTTGTCACCAAGACTTAAAAAATTAAAAAAAGGGATTTTAATTAAATCTCCGTTTAAGAAAAAGCCAGTAGCAAAATCTGCATAATGAATAAATTGTTTTTGCTTCTCTCATTTTTAATGGGAGTTGTTGTTTTGTCATCAAATTATTTAGTTCAGTTTCCAATTAAATATTATGGTCTCGAAGAGATACTTACTTATGGTGCTTTTAGTTATCCAGTGGCATTTTTAATTACAGATTTAGCAAATAGATCATATGGAAAGTTGGTAGCAAGAAAAATTGTTTATATTGGATTTGCAATAGGTGTTAGTTTTACTCTTTTATTCTCAACTAATTTTGCAGATTTAATTTCAGTGAGAATTGCCATTGGGTCAGGGACTGCTTTTTTAGTAGCTCAATTATTAGATGTACAAATATTTGATCAATTAAGAAAAAAAAAATGGTTTATAGCCCCTATAACTTCTTCATTTATTGGATCTACAGTTGATACTTTTTTATTCTTTTCAATATCTTTTTATGCAACAGGGATACCATGGGTTACATTATCTTTAGGAGATTTAGCAGTTAAGATATTTGTAGCCTTAATAATGTTAATACCTTTTAGATTACTACTTGGTACTCTTAAAGCTGTTAAAGTTTAGTATAAAAATTTATAAGACAAAATTTTATAAGCTAACTTTGCAACAAGAAAATTATATGAGTTAAAGCCTTTTATGGGTGANAGTTCGTTAATATCTGCACCAACAATTTTAGAATTTTTTGCAGCAATTCTTATAATATTTAGAGTTTCATCCCACAATAATCCACCAGGTTCTGGTGTCCCAGTTGCTGGCATAATACTTGAGTCTAATCCATCAACATCAAAGGTCAGATAAACTGTTTTATTCTTTATCAATTTTTTAAACTTGTTTAAATTCCATTCACTTTTATCTTTTGCCCAAAATATATTAATTCTAGTAGAATTTTTTTTTAAAAAAGGAATTTCGCTTTGAGATATGTTTCTTATTCCAAATGAAATTACAGAAACATTAGGATAATCTAAACATCTTCTAATAGCAGAAGCGTGTGAAAATTTTTCTCCATTATAGCTTTCTCGTAAGTCTGCATGAGCATCAAAATGTAAAAGACATATGTCTTTATATTTTTTAGTGAATGGAGCAATACATCCAGGGGTAATGGAATGTTCACCACCAAAGGTCATTGGAAAAAGTTTTTTATCTAAAATCTCTTCATTTATTTTAGACATCTTATTTAAAGCTTTTTTGATATTTTTATCAATTTTAAATGGNTTTAAAGTTTTAATTCCTATTTTTTTATAAGGTTCACAATTTAACTCTTCATCATACAATTCAACTTGATGTGATGCTTTGATTATTTCTTTGGGTCCATTTTTAGTTCCACCTCCATAACTAACTGTTTTTTCAAGACCAAATGGTACAACTATTACTTTTTCTTTGAAATTGACTTTATTATCAATTCCTAAAAATCCATTTTTATTTGAAAGATATTTCAATTTTATTTAAAAATTTTTGTGAAGTTTTTTCTATCTCTGCTTTTCCATTCACCTTTATGGTAAGCATCACTTGCTATTAGTGGCAATACACTTGTTGCTTCAGCAAACACCATTTGTTCCTTTGTTATATCTACTTTACCCCAAGAACTTGCTTCCTTTAAGGTTGAGCTACTGCAAGCACCATCTCTACTATCTGCAACTGTAATTTGTACTGCATATTTATGCATATCAACTTCTTTTCCTAAAAGTTCGGCACATATAACGGTATCTTGAATAAAATTTTTGGGAACCCCGCCACCAATCATAAAAAGCCCTGAACCTTTAGATTGAATTTTAATTTCTGTAAGTTCTCTAAACTCTCTAATAGAGTCTATAGTCATATGTTGTTTTGGATTTTTTTCCTGATGAATAACCAAACCAAATCCTGCACTAGAATCTGTAAAGGCAGGACAAAAAATTGGAACATCATTTTCATATGCAGTCTCAATTAAAGAGTCTTTCTTCTTTGAATTTTTTTTTAAATATTTTCCCATCTCATAAATAAACTCTCTAGAAGTATAACTTCGTGGTTCTAATGTATCTGCTATCTCGCATATAATTTTATCACACATTTGCAACTCTTCTTCATCGATATAGGTGTCGTATATTCTATCAATATAATTATTTCTTAATTCCGTATCATCTTGAAATTGCGAACCTTGATAATGTTTAAATCCAAGGGCTTCAAAAAAATCCATATCAACAATAGATGCTCCAGTTGCAACAATCGCATCCACCATATTATATTTAACTAGATCTTTATAAATATTCATACAACCAGCGGCAGATGTAGACCCTGCTAATGTTAAAAATATTGTGCAATCTTTATCTTTTAACATGTCGTTATATATATTCGCTGCATTAGCTGTTTCTCTTGAAACAAAAGACATTTTTTCCATCGAAGAAATTATTTTTCGAGAGTCAAATGACGTAATATCAATATGTTCTATTGGGTTTTTTAAAAAATCTTTTTTGCTATTATGACCTACGTTTTTATGATCAGACATTAAGCAACCAGAGTAGCTTTATTAATGTCTTTACCATACATCGTTAATATTGGTTGATCTTCAACCTCGTAGATTTCATCAGAGTAAAANCCATTAAACTGAGTTCTAAATGTTAAACCGTAAGCACCTAGTTGACCAAGTTCAATATAATCATTTTCTTTAATATTGTTAGGAAGTAAAAATGGACCTTTCATATAATCCATACTATCGCAAGTCGGTCCAAAAAAATCAAAAGCTGTTAATTTTTTAGAAATTATTTTATTACTATTTTCTTTAATCATTTTAGATGGAAAAACAATATTAGGAGTACCTGCATCAAAAAGAGTGCCATAAGTTCCATCATTTATATAAAGTTTTTGTTTTTTTCGTAAATTCACTTTTACAATTGTAGAACCACTTTCTGCTACCAAAGCTCTCCCAGGTTCACAAATTATTTCAGGTAACTTTTCAAGCTTTAAGTTTTCTAAACTTTTTTTAATTTCATTAAAATAGCTATGCAAAGCCTGTGGAATTAGATCTGGATATATAGCTGGAAATCCACCACCAACATTAATATAGTCTGGGATAATTTTTGTTTTTTTAATTATATTTCCAATATCATTAATACCTTTAGCGTAAGAAATTGGATGCATACATTGAGATCCAACATGAAAACTCAAACCAATNTTTTTGGAGTNTTGCTTTGCAAGNCTTAATAATCCAGCAGCTTCAGAACTNAATGCACCAAATTTCTTTGATAAATCTATTTCTGCGTGTTCATTTGAAACCGCTACCCTTACAAATAATTCTAAGTCTTTAGCATTATTGGTAGTTTCAATAATTTTGATCAACTCATCTTTAGTATCTAGTGAAAAAGTTTTAACTCCATATTTAAAGTAAGCTTCTTTTATGTTTTCTCTACTCTTTACAGTGTGCATATATGAGCATTTAGCAGTTTGGCTAAAACTTTTTATAGTTTTAATTTCTTCAATTGATGCAACATCAAATTGCTCTACGCCACTTTCTATAATTTGNTCGATTACCAAAGGATGTGGGTTAGTTTTTACTGCGTATAAAATTTTTCCAGGAAAATTTTTTATGAAATATTTAACTGCAGATTGAATAGAATTCTTTCTGATACAATAAACCGGTTTTTCAGGTTTCAGTTGATTAATTAAGTCCTCAACTGATTTAAATTTTTGCATTTAAAATGCCTCCAAAAAAAATTTAATAAAAAAAAGCTTTTTACTTCTAAAAAACTTTAAAATTTCCTCCTAATAAGCCCATAGATTAATAATGTAAAGCAAATAATAGGTCTTGAATTGTGATAATAAATAACCATATCAATAGCATGAAAGAACAAATCGCCCTTAAAAACCTCAGTGATTTCGAGAATAAATCTCTACTAATAGTTGATGACGACAATCCATTTAGAGAAAGACTAGCGAGAGCAATGGAAAAAAAAGGATTTGAAGTTTTTCAAGCTGAGAGTGTACAAAAGGGAGTTGATTCAGTTAAGACAAGAAAACTAGGTTTTGCTGTTGTAGATCTTAGACTTGGAGATGGAAATGGCTTAGAGGTTGTAAAACAAATTCAATCAACAAATAATGATAGTAGAATTATCATGCTAACAGGATATGGAAATATTCCAACAGCAGTTGCTGCAATTAAAGAAGGTGCTATAGACTATTTAGCCAAACCAGCTGATGCTGAAGATGTTGAGAGAGCTTTATTGGCAGACCCTGATAAAAAAGCTGCTCCACCAGAAAATCCAATGTCTGCAGATAGAGTAAAATGGGAACATATACATAGAGTTTTTGAGCTATGTAATAGAAATGTTTCTGAAACTGCAAGAAGATTAAAAATGCACAGAAGAACTCTCCAAAGAATTCTATCTAAAAGATCGCCTAGATAAATTTTCTAAGTTTAATAATTTGTTTTGTTATTATTGCTAAAATAATAATTTTNAAAATTTCAGCTAAAAGAAATGGTTTAGCCCCTAATGCAAAAATTGGTTTATCCCACCCAATAAGTGTTCCAAGCCATAATAATCCCAGAATATAAATTGTAGAAGTTGCAACTATAAGTTTAGTTAAAACTAATAAAAAACTATCTTTATTATTTATTTTTGAAGCTAAAAAACTAGCAGTTAAGAAACCAATTAAGTACCCCATAGTAGGACCGGTGAAGTACAAAAATCCAACACCTTTTTCGGGAGAATTTGAAAAAACTGGTAATCCCAAAATTCCTTCTAGTAAATACAAACTAACACTAGCTAATCCTATTTTATATCCTAAGCTTACTCCCAAAAACAACACAACAAATGTTTGCATGGTCATTGGAACAGGGTAAAAAGGTATTTTAATTTTTGCAGATATGGTTAAAGCAATTGAGCCAAGTATTATAGCAAATAAAGATTTAATTATTGTTGTTTGAGAAATATTTTTGGTTAATTCCATAAATCCACAATACTATTAATCTTAATAATAATCTAGCTATAAAAAATGTTCTTAGGTAAAGTATATTTTTTTATATACAGATTTTATTACCATTGTAATATTTAACTTAATCTAATGAATAAAATTCAAAAAACAGACCATTTTTACTTAATTGATGGTTCTGGTTATATATTTCGAGCATATTATGCATTACCACCATTAACTAGAAAAAGTGATGGACTGCCAGTAGGTGCTGTAAGCGGATTTTGTAGTATGCTTTTCAAACTTCTTGAAGATTCTAAATCAGATCAAAATTTACAAAAACCCACACACTTTGCAGTGATTTTTGACTCTGCAAGAAAAACATTTAGGAATGATATTTATAGTGACTATAAAGCTAATAGATCAGAAGCTCCCGATGATCTTGCTCCTCAGTTTGAATATATAAGAAAATCTGTACTAGCTTTTAACTTACCCTCAGTAGANCTTCCTAATTATGAAGCAGATGATTTGATAGCAACTTATGTAGACAAAATACTAAAAAAAGGTGCAAAAGTTACCATAGTTTCATCNGATAAAGATTTAATGCAGTTATACAAAAAAGGTGTTCGTATTTTTGATCCTATGAAAAATAAATTTATTTCAGAGGATGATATAATGAATAAATTTGGAGTTGATGCATCGAAGGTGATCGATGTACAATCTCTTGCTGGCGATAGTAGCGATAATGTTCCTGGTGTGCCAGGTATAGGAGTTAAAACTGCTGCAGAATTAATTAATAGATATGGAACATTGGAAAAACTTTTAAAATCTGCTCATGAAATAAAACAAAATAAAAGAAGAGAAACATTAATAGAAAATAAAGATAAGGCACTGATTAGCAAACAACTTGTTACCTTGAAACAAGACTCTCCAACAAATAGAGAATTAAGTGAGTTTAAACTAAAGGATATAGATAAAGATAAATTATATAAATTTTTACGAGAGATGGAATTTAACAGATTATTAAGTTCTGTTATTTCAGCATATGGNGAACCCAAAATGACAAGTGCTTCAAATGAAGTGAAGATATCAGAAAAACAAAAACCAATAAATAATAAGAATTATCATTTAATTACTAATGCTAATCAAATAGATGAATGGATTAAAGAAGCTGAAGAAACAGGTGAGGTTGCTGTTGATACAGAAACAAGTTCACTAGATTGTCATCAGGCTGATTTAATTGGTGTTTCTCTATGTTCAAAAATTGGTAAAGCTTGCTACATCCCAATTGGTCATAAATCATCAAAAAATATTAATAAAGATATAGTGATAAAAAAATTGAAACCTTTATTAGAAGATCCAAGTGTAAAAAAAATTGGTCAAAATATAAAATTTGATTTTATAATTTTATTTAGACAGGGAATAACAATTTCCTCAATGGAGGATACTATGTTGATGTCGTATGTTTTGGATGCAGGAAAAAATAGACATAACATGGATACATTATCTGAAATTCATCTGGGTCATAAAACAATTTCTTTTAAAGAAATAGTNGGTACTGGAAAAAAAGAAATAAATTTTAGTGAAGTAGAAATTGATAAGGCAAAAGATTATGCAGCAGAAGATGCTGATATTACTTTTAGATTATATAAAAAGTTTATCAAAAATTTGAAATTNGAAAAATTGATCAATATTTATGAAATTTTTGAAAAACCATTAATTAAAATTCTTGCTTTTATGGAGATGGAAGGCATCGAAGTAGATAGCAAATTCTTAAAATCACTTTCTTCAAAATTTGAAAAAAAAATTAAAAATCTTGAAAAAGAGGTTTTTAAAATTTCTAAAAAAGAATTTAATATTGCTTCACCCAAACAATTAGGAGAAATAATTTATAACGATCTTAAAATTGCAGGATTAAAAAAAACTAAAAAAGGTAGTTTCGCAACAAGTGCAAGTGTTTTAGAAGACCTAGCATTTAAAGGACATAAATTCCCAAAAATAGTTTTGGATTGGAGACAAGTTTCAAAATTAAAAAATACTTATTCGGATTCATTGCCAGAACATATTAATCCTAACACCAAAAGAGTTCACACTTCATTTTTATTAGCAGCAACCACAACTGGTAGACTGGCATCAAGTGACCCTAATTTACAAAATATCCCAATAAAATCAGAGGATGGAAAAGATATTAGAAAAGCGTTTAAAGCCCAAAAAGGTCATTTGTTAATTTCAGCAGATTACAATCAAATAGAAATGAGAATCTTGGCAGATTTAGCAGATGTAAAAGAACTTAAAAAAGCTTTTAAAAATAACGAAGACATCCATTCTTTAACAGCTAGTCAGATATTTAATATTGATATTAAAAAAATTGATCAAGATCAAAGAAGAAAAGCTAAAGCTATAAATTTTGGAATTATTTATGGAATTTCGCAATACGGTTTAGCAAAACAGATTAATGTTTCAAATTACGAAGCAGAAGAATTTCTAAATGCTTATTTTGCAAAATTTCCTGAAATCAAAGTTTATATGGAAAGTACAATTAAATTTTGTAGAAAAAGTGGTTATGTAAATAACATTTTTGGTCGAAGATCTCATTTTAATGGAATTAATGATAAAAATTTTAATGTAAGAAATTTTCAAGAACGTGCAGCAATTAATGCACCTATTCAAGGATCAGCATCAGAAATTATGCGTTTAGCCATGATAAGATTAGACAAGAAATTATCTGATCAAAAAAATATTAAATCTAAAATGTTGTTACAGATTCATGATGAATTAATTTTTGAAGTTCCAAAAAANAATGAAAAGATAATGATNAAACTTATAAAAGATGAAATGACCAGTGTAGCAGAAAGTGATTATCATTCTTTTTCTACACCACTAACTGTTGATATAAATATAGGGGATAACTGGGGAATGCTTCACTAATTTTATAAGATTGCCCAATTTAGAACAATTTAGTATTTTTATATAAGTAATGAACAAACAAACCATAGCCTTAATTGATGATGATAGAAATATTCTAACTAGTTTAAGTATAGCCCTGGAAAAAGAAGACTTCAAAGTTCAAACTTATATAGATGGAGAAAGTGCGTTAATCGGTTTAACTCGNACTCCACCAGATTTAGCAGTAATTGATATTAAGATGCCTAAAATGGATGGTGAAGAATTACTAAAAAGACTTAGAAAAAAAACTTCTATGCCAGTAATTTTTTTAACATCCAAAGATGATGAAATTGATGAGTTATTAGGACTAAAGTTAGGTGCTGATGATTTTGTTAAAAAATCAGGAGGCTTTTCAATTAAAGTTTTAATTGAAAGAATTAGAGTACAATTAAGAAAAAAAGATTCCACCAATGTTTTGGAAGAAAATAAAAGCTTAATTGTTCATGGAAGATTAAAGCTGGACCCATCTCAACTTGAATGTGAATGGAATGAGAAACAACTTCCGGATAAATTAACTACCACTGAATTTTTAATTGTTAAAGAATTAGCTAAAAGGCCAGGTATTATTAAGGAAAGATCACAATTAATGGATATTGCTTATAGGGAAGATACCGATATTGAGGACAGAACTATAGATAGTCATGTTAAAAGAATTCGAAAGAAATTTAAAAAAGTTGATCCTGATTTTTCAGCTATTGAAACTAGGTATGGTAGTGGATATAGATGGAATGTTAGCTAATGTTTAGTAAATTCTTAAAAAGTTTATCAATATTAAAAAAATTTTTATTTATAAATTTTGTTATTTTTACAATTATTGGATCATTTACAATAATATATTTAAACAATGTTCAGCCAAATTTAATTAAAAAGAAATCAATTAATCACATTAATATTATTGATAATACAATTGATAATCTTTCAAGGTTAGATGTAAAATTTACAACAAAAGATATACGAAAGTTTTTATTTTCTACAAGATTTATATTTCAAAACTTAGATAGAGTTATTTTTTTTGACAATGAATTAAGTCTCATTGGAGATACCGATACACTAGATCTTGATCCAAGATCTTTTTCAACAAGACTAAATGAGATTGAGTTCGAGAGTTTAAATGACAATAAGATAGATCAAAGTGTTGATAATAAAGATATGAATAAGGATAAAAAAAATTTTATATCTTTTAAGGATATTTTGAAAAAATATTCAGATTCAGATAATTATGGAAATTCTTTTACATTTACTCAAGAAAATTTTAATCAATTTAAATTAACAACTATTAAAAATGTAACTAAAGATGGATTAAATGTTGGCTATCTTGCAATCACCGAAAATGCCAATGATATTAAAACAGCAATAGACGAACGAAAAGCATTTGTTGTAAGAACTGCAATTGCTGTTGGGTTTGTTATTTTAATTTTTTCTTTTGTCTTAAGTAGGTATTTTATCAAACCAATACAAAATTTAGTGAGTTATACAAAAATTATAAAAGAAAAAAGTCATAAAAAGACTGGAATTGATAATTTAAAAAATAGAAATGATGAATTGGGACTTTTGTCTAAATCATTAGAAGATATGACAAATGAACTTCAAAAGAGAGTTGCGCATGCTGAAAATTTTTCAACAGATCTTGTACACGAAATAAGAAATCCACTAGCATCTTTAAAAAGTGCCTCTGAAATCTTACAGGATACCAATAATTCAGATCAAAGATTAAAATTATTGAATATACTTAATCATGATGTTCAAAGAATTGAGAGGTTNATTACTGATTATTCTCAAATGCTAAAAGATGAAGTGGCTTTAAGTAAAGAAAAAATGAAAAAAATTAATATCGAGCCAATNATTCAATCTGTTGTAGATGATTATAATAGTATTTATAAAGTTAAAAAGGATATCAAAATTAATTATGAAAATGATGGNAAAAAAGAATATTTTATTAATGGTATAGAAAATAGAATTGAGCAAATGATTGCGAATCTATTGGATAACTCGATCTCTTTTACTGAAAAAGGAGGAAATATTATTGTAAATATTTCCATTACCNCAAACAGAAAAATTACAGTTAAAATTATTGATGAAGGTCAAGGATTCAAAGAAAAAGATACTTCNAAAATATTTAGNAGATTTTATAGNAATAGACCNGATAAATTTGGAGAACATTCTGGTCTTGGATTAAATATTGTAAAAAATTTAGTCGAATTACATGATGGAAAAATTGTAGCATCNAANCGACCNAATAATAAAGGTGCAATNATGGAAATTAGTTTNCCAAGCATGTAATCATTTATTGATTAANTAATACTTAGTTATATAAAGCTTTCCATGGAAGATTATAAAATCAAAGATATATCGTTAGCTGATTTTGGGAGAAAAGAAATTTCTATAGCAGAGAGTGAAATGCCAGGNCTGATGGCCTTNAGAGAAGAGTATTCAGGAAANTCACCTTTAAAAGGTGCANGAATTATAGGCTGTCTACATATGACCATTCAAACAGCGGTATTAATTGAGACACTAGTTGATCTAGGGGCAGAAGTTAGATGGTCTTCATGTAATATTTTTTCAACACAAGATCATGCGGCTGCAGCAATTGCAAAAGCNGGAATACCTGTTTATGCATGGAAAGGTGAAACAGAAGAGGAAGCTGTTTGGTGCATAAGACAAACAATCGATGGAAAGAAAGATTGGAAAGCAAATATGCTACTAGACGATGGTGGTGATTTGACTGCAATGATGCATAGTGATTACAAAGATTTATTAAAAGAAGTAAAGGGTGTTTCAGAAGAAACAACAACAGGAATTAAAGCNTTAAATAAAATGGAAAATGATGGGTCATTAATGATTCCAGCAATTAACGTTAATGATTCTGTGACAAAGTCTAAATTTGATAATCTATATGGTTGTAGAGAAAGTTTAGTTGACGGAATTAGAAGAGCAACAGATGTCATGATGTCAGGAAAAATTGCTATCGTTGCAGGCTTTGGAGATGTGGGCAAGGGTAGTGCTGCATCACTAAGACAAAGTGGAGCAAGAGTTTTGGTTACTGAAGCAGACCCAATTTGTGCATTGCAGGCTGCAATGGAAGGCTATGAAGTTGTGTTAATGGATGAAGCAATAAGTAGAGCAGATATTGTTGTAACAGCTACTGGTAATAAAGATATCGTAACAGCTGACCATATGAGAGATATGAAAGATAGAGCAATTTTATGTAACATTGGTCATTTTGATAATGAGATACAAGTCGAAGCTTTAAAAAATTATAAGTGGAATGAAGTAAAACCTCAAGTTCATGAAATAGAGCTACCAAGTAAAAAAAGAATTATTCTTCTAGCAGAAGGTAGATTGGTAAACTTAGGTTGTGCAACAGGACACCCAAGTTTTGTAATGAGTGCATCATTTACAAACCAAGTAATTGCTCAAATTGAACTTTGGAATAATCATAAAAATTATGAAAATAAAGTTTATGTCCTACCTAAACATCTTGATGAAAAAGTTGCGACACTTCATTTAAAAAAAGTGGGAGCAAAACTTACTAAATTATCAAAAGAACAAGCAGATTATATAAGTGTTGGGACAGAAGGTCCTTTTAAACCAGATGCCTATCGCTATTAAAGATAGCAAAATAGATATATCTTCTGAAGAGACTACTAAAGAATTAGCAAAAGATCTTACACATTACTTAAAAGGTGGTGAAATAGTTTATTTATATGGGGAAATGGGTGTTGGAAAAACTACTTTTGTTAGGTATCTAATTAATCAATTTCAGAAAGATAAAAAATTACGTATTACAGAAGTTACAAGTCCAACTTTCAATTTACTAAATGAGTATGACATAAATGATTTAGTAATTAAACATTATGATTTATTTAGATTAAAAGATAAATCTGAAATTACAAATTTAGATTTATTTGAAAATAATCAAAATACAATAACTCTTATAGAGTGGCCTCAGCTTATTAGTAAAAATAAGTCAATTAAGACAATAGATCTAATATTTAGTTATGAAAATGAATTAAATAATAGATCTGTCAAAATTGATGGTTTAAATTAATTTTTTATAATATGAGATTTCTAAAAGATTATAAGGAAATTAAAGGAGATGCTTCTTTTAGAAAATTTTATAGAAATAAAAAAAAAAATTCAATTATCGTTTTGGCTGAAAAAGAAAGAAACAAGAATCTTTTGATTTATGATGCAATTAATAAAATTCTAATTAAAAATAAAATTTTAGCACCGAAACTATTAAATCAAAATTATAATAAAAATTACATTGAAATTCAAGATTTAGGAAATCAAACGATTTACCAATTATTTAAAAGTAAAAAAAAAAATAATTATTTGATATTAAAAGAGGTGATAAAAGTTTTGAATAAAATTCAATTAATTAAGAATAAAAAAATAAAAACTTTTGAAAGAAAATATTATAAAATCAAGGAGTATAAAATACAGATTTTATTTAATGAGGCTAAACTGTTTTGTGATTGGTATGTTCCAAGTAAATTACTAAAAAAAATTCATATTTCATTTAACTATAAGTTTAAAAAAGAGATTAAATTTTTATTGTCAAAATTAAATTATGGAAATGATACTTTCGTTCATAGGGACTTTCATGTATCAAATTTAATGCTTAATTTAGAAAACAAAATAGGTGTTATAGATAGTCAAGATGCATTAATTGGAAATAAAGCCTATGATTTAGCCTCATTAATCGATGATGTAAGATTTAAGACATCCAATTCCTTTAAAGATAAAGTTTATAATTATTATTTAAAATCAAATAACAAAATTAATATAAATAAATTTAGAGAAGATTTTGAAATATTATCAGTTTTACGAAATTTAAAAATTATAGGTATATTTATGCGTTTAGCACTAAGAGATAATAAAAGAAAATATTTAAAATTAATTCCTTATGCTTGGCAGCTTATTAATCATAGAATGAGTAATAATAAAGCATTTGATAATTTAAGACTGCTATTAAATGATAATTTCCCTAAAGTTTTAGGTAAGTAATATGAAAATTGATACGGCTTTAATTTTATGTGCAGGTTTTGGCAAAAGGTTAAATCCTATTAC
>JGI24539J26755_10000698_pt1 | contig 16001 bp, 16 predicted proteins | sample NorSeaMetagenome_2_FD_26755 | JGI IMG/M metagenome (IMG submission 26755) | reverse complement strand
ACTATCTGTGTTATCCCAAGGCGCTTTAATTGCGCTTTTTTTCTATTTTTGTAATTATGAATAAGCACACAAGCATCCAATTAGATTTTCATACTTTTTGGTTAAAGATATACACTCAGCAAACCCTACTAATTTCATGAAATTTTCAGCAAGTCAAATAGCAGGTATTCTAGAAGGTGAGGTAGATGGTGATGCATCTATTGAGGTGTCTAAACTTTCAAAAATAGAAGAAGGCTTGCCAGGGAGTTTAACTTTTTTAGCTAATCCAAAATACACTCCTTACCTATATACTACAAAAGCATCCATTACCATTGTAGACAAAACATTTGTTGCAGAACAAAAATATACTACAACATTACTACGTGTTGATAATGCGTACGAGGCTTTCTCGAAACTCCTGGAATATTACAATCAGGTCAAAATGAATAAAGCGGGTATTGAAGATCCTGTTTTTGTTTCAAAAACAGCTTCTTTGGGAGACAACATATACCTTGGTGCCTTTGCATATATCGGAGAGAATGTAACAATTGGAGACCATGTTAAGATATATCCAAATGTATATATTGGTGATAATGTGACAATAGGTGATCATAGCGTTTTGTTCTCTGGGGCAAAGTTATATTCAGAAACTATAGTTGGTGCCCATTGCGTTATTAATAGTGGTGCTATTATAGGAGCAGATGGTTTTGGGTTTACTCCCAATGAAAAAGGAGAGTTTACTAAGGTGCCTCAAACAGGAAATGTTATTCTAGAAGATTATGTAGATGTAGGGGCTGCTACCACTATAGATAGAGCTACCCTAGGGTCTACCATTATTCGTAAAGGTGTCAAACTAGATAATCAAATTCAAATCGCTCACAATGTTGAGATTGGTCACAACACAGTAATTGCTGCTCAAACAGGAATTGCAGGGTCTACCAAGATAGGTTCTCAATGCTTAATTGGAGGACAGGTTGGATTTGCGGGACACCTAACAATAGGCAACAATGTTCGTATACAAGCCCAAAGCGGTGTAGGAAGAAACATTAAAGACAATGAAACCATTCAAGGATCTCCATCATTTAACTATGGAGATTTTAGTAAAAGCTATGTGCATTTTAAGAATTTGCCTAAAATAATGAAACGCTTTAATGCCATAGAAAAAAAAATAAATGATGAGTGATATTCTTCAAAATCAATGTACCCTTAAAAAAGAAGTAACCCTTAATGGGGTAGGGCTTCATACGGGTAAAAATGTAACACTAACCTTTAAGCCGGCCCCTGAAAATACAGGGTATGTGTTTAGGCGTATAGACCTAGAAGGTGAACCTTGTATTGTCGCAGACGCAAACTATGTAACCAATACCCAACGAGGTACTAATCTTGAAAAAGATGGTGTAACCATCCAAACATCAGAGCACGTGTTGGCAGCTTTGGTTGGTTTGCAGGTTGATAATTGTATTTTAGAATTAAATGCCTCAGAGCCACCAATTATGGACGGATCGTCAAAGTTTTTTGTTGAAGCTATTGAAAAGGCAGGCATTATAACTCAAGATGCTGTTAGAGAAGAGTACGTTGTAACAGAGATTATAAATTACATAGATGAGGAAACCGGAAGTGAGATAACGATTTTCCCTTCAGATACCTACCAAGTAACAACAATGGTTGATTTTGGCACCAAGGTACTAGGCACCCAAAATGCTTCAATAAAAAATATTTCTGAGTTTAAAACAGAAATCTCTGACTCAAGAACCTTTAGTTTTCTTCATGAAATAGAAATGCTGCTTGATCACGGTCTTATAAAAGGTGGTGATTTAAATAACGCCATTGTATATGTTGATAAGCAATTGTCTGAAAAAACGATGGAGAAATTACGTCATGCTTTCGGGAAAGATACTATTTCAGTGAAATCAAATGGTATTTTAGATAATCTTACTTTGCACCATCCCAATGAAGCCGCAAGACATAAGTTACTTGACGTTATTGGTGATTTGGCACTGATAGGAACCCGCATTCGTGGTAAAGTTATTGCAAACAAACCAGGACATTATGTAAATACTCAGTTTGCTAAAAAGCTTTCCAAAATAATTAAAAATGAAAAACGAAATAACATACCAAAGATTGACATCACTGCAACTCCTCTAAAGGATGTAAATGCCATTATGGAAATGCTGCCTCACCGTCCTCCTTTTTTATTGGTTGACAAAATCATGGAACTTAGTAGCAATCACGTTATTGGCCTTAAAAATGTAACCATGAATGAGCCTTTCTTTGTTGGTCATTTCCCGGGAACACCTGTAATGCCAGGGGTTTTAATTGTTGAGGCAATGGCTCAAACAGGTGGTATATTAGCCTTGAGCACTGTTCCAGATCCAGAAAACTATCTAACGTTTTTCATGAAAATTGACAATGCAAAATTTAAAAGACAAGTAAATCCTGGAGACACCTTGATATTCAAACTAGAACTTATAACTCCCATACGCCGAGGTATAGTGCATATGCAAGGAACAGCTTATGCAAATAATAAAATTGTTACTGAAGCCGAGTTAATGGCTCAGATTGTTAAAACAAAAAAATAATTAAATGAATCAACCACTAGCTTATGTGCATCCTGGCGCTAAAATTGCCAAAAATGTAGTTATTGAACCATTTACAACCATCCACAATAACGTGACTATTGGAGATGGAACCTGGATTGGCTCTAATGTAACGATCATGGAAGGTGCCAGAATAGGAAAAAATTGTAATATTTTTCCAGGAGCAGTAATTTCAGCTGTACCCCAAGATTTGAAATTTCAAGACGAGGAAACTACCGTTGAGATTGGAGATAATGTAACTATTCGTGAATATGTTACAGTAAACAGAGGTACTGTAGATAGAGGAAAAACTGTAATTGGTGACAATTGCCTTATTATGGCCTATTGCCACATCGCCCATGATTGTATTGTAGGTAACAACTGTATTTTTTCAAATAATAGTACCTTGGCAGGACACTGTACAGTTGGAGATTTTGTTATTCTTGCCGGTATGACTGCGGTACATCAATTTTGTATGATAGGAAATCATGCGTTTGTTACAGGGGGATCACTTGTGCGTAAAGACGTGCCACCATTTGTGAAAGCTGCAAGAGAACCCTTATCTTACGTAGGTATCAACTCTATTGGTCTAAGACGTAGGGGTTTCTCTCCAGATAAAATAAAAGAGATACAAGGTATTTACAGACTTTTGTTTCAGAAAAATCACAATACTTCTCAAGCAGCTTCCATAATTGAAGCAGAAATGGAAGCAACACCAGAGCGAGATGAGATACTAGAGTTTATTAAAAATGCTAAACGAGGTATCATGAAAGGATACTTAAGCAATAATTAATACTGAAACATTACATATTAATAGAATGAAAGGTTTTCTAACCTTATTAATTCAAACTAAATACAATAATAATGGCAAGTACATCAGATATTAGAAACGGTTTATGTATTAAATATAACCACGATATTTATAAGGTAATTGAATTTTTACATGTTAAGCCAGGTAAGGGTCCTGCATTTGTAAGAACAAAACTAAAGAGTGTTACCAATGGAAAGGTAATTGACAACACATTTTCTGCAGGGCATAAGCTAGAGGATGTACGCGTAGAGACTCATAAGTTTCAATACTTGTATAACGATGGTGACTTTTATCATTTCATGAATCAAGAAGACTATTCTCAAATTCAATTAGTGGAAGCTGCTTTAGATAAACCAGAACTCATGAAAGAGGGAGAAGTGGTAACAGTGATTATTAATGCTGAAGACAACGCACCGCTTTCTGTTGATTTGCCAGCTAGTGTAATTCTTGAAGTAACTGCCACAGAGCCAGGCATGAAAGGTAATACAGCTACAAATGCAACAAAGCCTGCTACTGTAGAAACTGGGGCATCAGTAAACGTACCATTGTTTATAAATGAAGGAGATAAAATTAAAGTAGATACAGCAAAAGGCGCTTACAAAGAGCGCGTTAAAGAATAGATTTTCTATACCAGTAATTTAAATCCCAACATTTGTCACAATACGTTGGGATTTTTTATATTTGGTAACCCAATAAAATAAATAATGAAATTCTCAACACCCCAAACCTTAAAAGACATCGCAACTATATTAGATTGTGATTTTATAGGAGATTCTAATTTTCCTGTACTTGGCATGAATGAAATTCATGTGGTGGAGCCGGGTGATATTGTCTTTGTCGATCATCCCAAATATTATGATAAGGCATTAGACTCTGCCGCAAGTGTTGTTTTAATTAATAAAAAAGTAGCTTGCCCACCAGGAAAAGCCTTATTAATTTCAGAAGAACCCTTTAGTGATTTTAATAAACTAACCATTCATTTCAACCCTTTTAAAAAAGCGATAGGTCTTGTTTCTAGTAGTGCTACTGTTGGGCAAAACACCATTATACAACCCAATGTTTTTATAGGTAACAATGTACATATAGGTAATGATTGTATAATACATAGCAATGTTGTTATTTATGATAATACGGTAATTGGAAATAACGTTACCATTCATGCAGGAACTATTTTAGGAGCAGATGGTTTTTACTATAAAAACAGGCCAAAATCATTTGACAAGCTTTTAAGTGGAGGTAATGTTGTCATACAGGACAATGTAGATTTAGGAGCTCTGTGCACTATAGATAAAGGGGTAACTGCATCCACAACAATAGGTCAAGGTTCAAAGCTAGACAATCAAGTGCATGTTGGCCATGATACCGTTATTGGCCAAAGGTGCCTTATTGCAGCTCAAGTGTGTATTGCGGGCTGTGTTGTTATTGAAGACCTTGTTACGCTTTGGGGGCAAGTAGGCATAACCAGTGGTGTAACAATTGGTAAAAAAGCTGTAATTTCTGGACAAAGTGGTGTGAGTAAATCACTTGAAGGATATAAGGCCTATTTTGGTAGCCCTGCAGATGAAATTAGAAAAAAACATAAAGAGTTAGCATCTATAAAGCTTATACCAAGTATTATTGAAAAAATAGATAATTTATAATGAGTACAAACGCAAAAAATATAGTTAAAAAGTTTTACCAAACAGATTTTGTGACAGATGCCCAAGCAGGTAAAAGTCTTTTACATGATGATATTGTTCTTATCTGGAATAGTACAGAAGGACTTACCATAATGCATCAAAAAGAAATTGTTGATACATTCGAAGAAATTAGTAGAACCTATGAAGAGCTTCGTATTGAAGTAAGCCATGTTTTAGAGGATGAGAATTTTGTAACCATTCGTTACAAATACTATATCAGAACTATAGAAAACCCAGATGAGGAGCTTGGTATTGCTCATTTTATTGCTATTTGGGAAATTAAAGATGGTAAATTATATAGAGGTCATCAAATCAGTCAACCCGTGATGAGTATAGATGACTCAAATGGTACCTACAACAAAGTAAAAGTATAAACTTTGTTTCTTACCCAAAACAAAAATAGTACCTTTGCAGCGCAAAAGTATTGGTTATTTTTTGACATAAGTTCCAACCTAACCATAGCTCTTGTTACAAGATATAAATTAACATACACAATATATATATGAGTGTTTTAGTAAATAAAGATTCAAAAATTATAGTTCAAGGGTTTACAGGTAGTGAAGGTACATTTCACGCCGGTCAAATGATTGAATATGGTACTAATGTTGTTGGTGGCGTCACTCCAGGTAAAGGAGGGCAAAGCCATCTTGATAGACCGGTTTTTAATACCGTTGCAGAAGCTGTTTCAAAAGTTGGTGCAGACACCACTATTATATTTGTACCGCCTGCATTTGCTGCAGATGCAATAATGGAGGCTGCAGATGCTGGAATTAAAGTAATAATTACCATTACAGAAGGAATCCCTGTTGCCGATATGATTAAAACGGCAAACTACATAAAAGATAGAGAATGTAGATTGATTGGTCCTAACTGCCCAGGTGTAATTACTCCTGGAGAGGCAAAAGTTGGTATCATGCCAGGTTTTGTATTTAAAAAAGGAACCATAGGTATTGTTTCAAAATCTGGAACCCTTACCTATGAAGCAGCAGATCAAGTTGTAAAACAAGGCCTAGGTATTACAACAGCTATTGGCATAGGTGGTGATCCAATCATAGGAACCACTACCAAAGAAGCAGTAGAGCTGTTAATCAACGACTCACAAACCCAAGCTGTTGTGATGATTGGAGAAATTGGTGGGCAACTTGAGGCAGATGCTGCACATTGGTATAAGGCTAGCGGTAGTACAAAACCTGTCATTGGCTTTATTGCAGGTGAGACTGCTCCAGCAGGAAGAACAATGGGTCATGCAGGAGCCATAGTAGGAGGTAGTGATGATACAGCTCAGGCTAAAAAGAAAATTATGCGTTCTTGTGGTATTCATGTAGTTGAATCTCCAGCAGAGATAGGAAAAAAAGTTGCAGAAGTACTAGGCTAATTTCTTCTGTAACATCATATAAAAACGTTTGGATTTATAGAAAATTTAAACGTTTTTTTAGCTTTTAAAGCTTATTTAATTGGATTTTGAATGGGTTAATATTTCCTTTTGGATATAGTTATTATTATATTTATCATTTAAGAACAAATTATAGAATATTGATTTAAAATAAACGTATGAAGCTTTTAGAAGGAAAAACAGCCATTATTACTGGTGGAAGTAGAGGTATAGGAAAAGGAATAGTTGAAGTTTTTGCAGCGCATGGTGCTAATATAGCATTTACTTACAATTCTTCTGCGGCTCCAGCAGAGGCTCTTGCATTAGAGATTTCTGCTATGGGAGTAAAAGCAAAAGCTTACAAGAGTAATGCTGCTAGTTTTGATCACTCTCATGAACTAGTGAAAGCTGTATTAGAAGATTTTGGTGGGATTGATATTTTAGTTAACAACGCAGGAATTACAAAAGACAATTTACTGATGCGTATGGCTGAAGATGATTTTGACCAAGTAATAGAAGTAAATCTTAAATCTGTATTTAACATGACAAAAGCGGTACAACGTACCATGCTCAAACAACGAAAAGGATCTATCATTAATATGAGTTCAATTGTAGGTGTTAAGGGAAATGCAGGACAAACAAATTATGCTGCCTCTAAAGCAGGTATTATTGGTTTTTCCAAGTCTGTAGCACTAGAATTAGGATCTCGTGATATACGCAGTAATGTAATTGCGCCAGGATTTATTGAAACTGAGATGACAGGTAAACTAGACGAGCAAACAGTCCAATCATGGCGTGATGCTATACCACTTAAAAGAGGAGGTTCTCCACAAGATATAGCAAATGCATGTGTGTTTTTGGCCAGTGATCTCTCCAGTTACGTTACAGGACAAGTGCTTAATGTAGACGGAGGTATGCTCACTTAAAGTGCCTTAATTGAAATGTAACTCTTTTATGTTAGGTACATTTTTATTCCCTTAATTGCCTCAAGTTTGAATCTAGAAACTATTCTTTATATTGTAATTGCAGCAATTATTTCATTAATAGTTACTGTCTTTATCTATGGATATAAAACCAAGTATAGTGTTAGGTTACTATGGATATTTGGGCTGTTACGTTTTACGACGCTCTTTAGTATATTGGTTTTGTTAATTAACCCAACCTTTGATAGCGAAACCTATAGCATTGAAAAACCAAAGCTTCCAGTTCTGCTTGACAACTCTTTCTCTGTTGCCTCTTTAGATCAAACTCAAAAGGTCATTAATGTGGTTGAGAAGTTAAAGCAAAACAAAGCTTTAAACGATAAATTTGATATCCTATACTATGAATTTGGTTCAAGTTTTCAATCATTAGATTCCCTTAGTTTTGATCAAAACAACACAAACATATCTAGCGCATTAGCCGCTATACAAGAACTATTTAACTCACAAATAGCGCCCACTATTTTGGTTAGTGACGGTAACCAAACCCTTGGTGCAGATTATCAATACAGTACAACAAAACTAAAACATCCAGTATATCCTGTAATACTTGGAGATTCAATTAAATATCAAGATCTTAAAATTCAAAAACTTACTAGTAATAGGTATTCGTTTTTAAAAAATAAATTTCCTGTAGAGGCAGTTTTGCTCTATAGCGGTAAAGATGCTATCTCTTCTGAGTTTGTGGTAACAAAAAAAGGTAGTGTAGTATATCGTGAAACAATTTCTTTTTCACAGATAAATAATACCAATACCGTGACTTTCTCTCTTCCAGCTCAAAGTGTTGGCCTACAAGATTATACGGCAGCCATAACGCCACTGTTGGTTGAAAAAAACAAGGTAAATAACACCAAACGTTTTGCCGTTGATGTTATAGATCAAACCACAAATGTGCTAATAGTAAGCGGGTTGCTACATCCAGATATAGGGATGTTAAAAAAGGCTATTACCACAAACCAGCAGCGTAGTGTTACATTTATTAAGCCTCAAGACGCAGCTGCTGTATTAAATGACTATCAGTTGGTTATTTTGTATCAACCAAATAGTGCGTTTGGACCTGTTTACAAGCAGCTCAAAAAGCTTAAAAAAAATAGCTTTGTATTTACAGGGGTACAGACAGACTGGAATTTTGTTAATAAGGCACAAAATTATTACAGTAAAGAAGTTGTAGATCAAAACGAACGAGTAACTGCTCGTTTAAACTCTGGTTATGGAGCCTTTGGGATTTCTTCAATTGGTTTTTCTGATTTTCCGCCCTTACAAACCAAATTTGGATCACTTTATATAAACACACCACATCAAACTATTTTAGAACAATATGTGGATGGTATTGCTAGTGAAAGTCCTATGCTTGCCACAATAGAGGTAGAAGGTACCAGACATGCTATTTGGGATGGACAAGATCTGTGGAAATGGAGATCTCAATCCTACAGGGATACCCAGAGCTTTGAGGATTTTGATGCTTTTATAGGGAAGATGGTACAATACCTAGGGTCAAATAAAAGACGCAGTAGGCTTGAGGTAAATAGCGACTCTTTTTATTACAACAACACACCCATTACTATTAGTGCGCAGTATTTTGATAAGAGTTTTGTTTTTGACCCCAGAGCTGAACTAGAAATTACTGTTGTAGACACTAAAACTAAAAAATCAACCGTTTTTCCTTTACTATTGAAAAACAACTTTTATGAGGCAGTTCTAAATACTTTAGAGCCTAGCACTTACAGCTACACTATTTCTGTTAAAGATCAGCAAATAGCTAGAAGTGGAAATTTCACAATTATAGAATTTAATATAGAGCAGCAATTTTTAAACGCAAATAGTACATCCCTGCAAAGTTTGGCCTTAAAAACAAAAGGAGCTGCGTATTATCCAGAACAAATCGATGCATTAATAAATCAATTAATTACAAATCAAAGCTATGTTTCTATTCAAAAAAGCCAGCAAAAAGAAGTACCTTTGATTTTTATTAAATGGCTCTTGGCGCTTATTGCTCTATGCCTTTTTATAGAATGGTTTATCAGAAAATTTAACGGACTAATATAAAAATTAAAATTCATGGAAAAATTACCAAAAATTGGCTTGCCAATTATTATCATTATCGTACTTACTATTGTATTGCTAACTAAATCTGCTATCACTATAGACTCTGGTGAGGCTGGAGTGTTGTATAAAACTTTTGACAAAGGTGTTGTTATTGATGAGCCGCCACTTAGTGAAGGTTTTCATTTTATTGCTCCTTGGAACAAAGTATTTATTTATGAGGTTAGACAACAAGAACTTTTCGAGAAAATGAAAGTTTTATCTTCAAACGGATTGGAAATACAAATTGATGCTTCAGCATGGTATGAGCCAGTGTATAGTGAACTTGGAAATCTTCACCAATCTCTTGGGAAAAATTATCTGGGTAGAGTTATACAGCCTGCTATCCGCTCTGCGGCCCGTAGTGTAGTAGGACGTTATACTCCAGAACAATTGTACTCAAGCAAGCGTGATGCAATTCAAGATGAAATTTTTGCAGAAACAAAGACAATTCTAGAAAAGCAATATGTACAATTAAATGAAGTTTTGGTTCGAGATGTAACACTTCCAAACACTATTAAAGAGGCTATTGAACGTAAATTGCGTCAAGAGCAAGAATCTTTAGAGTATGAGTTTAGGTTAGTGACAGCTTTAAAAGAGGCAGAGAAAGTAACTATTGAAGCGCAAGGTAAAGCAGATGCTAACCGTATTTTAAGTGCTTCTCTAACAGATAAAATACTTCAAGATAAAGGGATTGATGCTACCCTTAAATTGAGCGAATCTCCAAACACCAAAGTTATCGTAATTGGTGGAGGTGAAGGAGGATTACCTTTAATTTTAGGGAATAATTAATAGCCTTTATTGCAACTATTTTAAAACCGCCTTTATTTAAAATAAAGGCGGTTTTTATATGCAATAGTTTACGATGTGATTGCCAACTGTTTTTTGTCAAAAATATAAATTCCCTATTGTAGAAATAAATCCATTAATTAACAGTAATTTCGCACGCTGAAACATTAGGCTTTGATAAGGTCCTCATATTTCAGTAAATAAGCAAATAACTAACACTTTAGGTGTTTAGCCCTTTGAGTATGAAAATTAAAAATATTGCAATTATTGCACACGTTGATCACGGTAAAACAACCTTGGTAGATAAAATTATGCATCACTGTAGCCTCTTTCGTGAAAACGAAAACACAGGAGATTTAATTCTAGATAATAATGATTTAGAGCGTGAACGCGGTATCACTATTACTTCAAAAAATGTTTCTGTAGTTTACAAAGACACGAAAATTAATATTATTGACACTCCGGGTCACGCCGATTTTGGAGGTGAGGTAGAACGTGTATTAAACATGGCAGATGGTGTTTGCTTGCTTGTAGATGCCTTTGAAGGTCCTATGCCACAAACACGTTTTGTATTGCAAAAAGCCTTAGACCTAGGGTTAAAGCCTTGTGTTGTAATTAATAAGGTAGATAAAGAAAACTGTACACCAGAAGAGGTACACGAAAAAGTATTTGACTTAATGTTTGAGCTGGGCGCAGAGGAGTGGCAGTTAGATTTCCCTACAGTATATGGTTCTGCAAAGAACAACTGGATGAGTGAAGACTGGCAAGATGAAACAGATAATATAGAGCCATTACTAGATATGGTACTAGAGCATGTACCTTCTTTTGAGATTAAAGACGGAAGCCTGCAAATGTTAATTACTTCATTGGATTTTTCTTCATTTACTGGTCGTATCGCAATTGGCCGTCTGCAAAGAGGTACCTTAAAGACCGGTATGCAAGTGGCTTTAGTAAAGAGAGATGGGAGTATAGTAAAAACTAAAATTAAAGAGCTACATACCTTTGAAGGGCTTGGTCGTAAAAAAGTAGAAGAAGTTCAAGCAGGAGATATTTGTGCACTTGTTGGTTTAGAAGGATTTGAAATTGGTGACACTGTTGCCGATCTAGAAAATCCAGAAGGAATGAAAACAATTGCAATAGATGAGCCTACCATGAGTATGTTGTTTACTATTAACGATTCACCTTTTTTCGGAAAAGATGGGAAATATGTTACTTCAAGACATATTAAAGAGAGACTTGAAAAAGAATTAGAAAAGAATTTAGCACTCCGTATGGAACCAACGGGCAGTGCAGATAAGTTTTTGGTGTTTGGTCGTGGAGTATTACACCTTTCTGTATTGATAGAAACAATGCGTCGTGAAGGCTATGAATTACAAATAGGGCAGCCACAAGTAATTATTAAAGAAATAGATGGTAAGAAATGTGAGCCCATTGAAGCTTTAACTATTGATTTACCAGAAACCGTTAGCGGTACTGCAGTAAACATGGTTTCGCTTCGAAAGGGAGAGATGGTCTCTATGGAAGCTAAAGGTGAAAGAATGATTTGTGAGTTTTTAATTCCATCTCGCGGGATTATTGGCCTACGTAATCAACTTCTTACAGCAACAGCAGGTGAGGCAATTATGACACACCGATTTTTAGAATACCAACCTCTAAAAGGGGGTATTCCAGAACGTCAAAACGGATCTCTAGTATCTATGGAAAACGGAAGTGCCATTCCTTATTCTATTGATAAGTTACAAGATAGAGGGCGTTTCTTTGTTGAGCCTGGAGAGGATATATACGAAGGACAAGTTATTGGAGAAAACACACGTCAAGACGATATGGCTGTCAATATTACCAAAACAAAGAAGATGAGTAACGTTCGTTCTAGTGGTGCAGATGACAAAGCAAAGATTGTTCCTGCCATTAAATTTTCATTAGAAGAAGCACTTGAGTATATCCAAAAAGATGAATATGTTGAAGTAACTCCTAATTATTTAAGAATACGAAAAGTGTTTTTAAGAGAAGTAGACAGAAAACGTAATAAGTTTTAAAAACTACCTACAAGTAATTTACTATTAAAAACGCTTTAAGAATTCTCTTAAAGCGTTTTTTGTTTTCAATTAATTTTATGAGGTGATAATTAGGGTAGTAGGGTAGCCTGAATTGTTACATTTTTTAGGGGCCATTCTTTAGCATCTTTTGGGAGCTTTGAAATTTTTGTTACTACATCCATACCTTTAATTACTTTTCCAAATACCGTATAGTTGCCATCTAGATGTGTTGTTGAAGATTTTGGTCCCAAGAATATAAAAAATTCAAAAGGCTCTGTTTTATGGTCATCATTATCTCTGTAATATTTGGCCCCAGATAGTGAGCCATAAAAGTGATTGTGTTTGATTTCGTTTGGAATTCTATAGGTATGCCCTAGGGCGTACCTAGCCTTTTGAGTTAAGGCGTTGTCACTACTTCCAGCTTGAATAATAAAATTAGAAACTATCCTATGAAAATAAGTGGTATTAAAATAACTCTGTTTTACCAAATAGATGAAGTTTGCTCTGTGTAGTGGTGTGTCTTTAAATAGCTGTATTACAATGGTGCCATAGGGAGTTGTAAACTTCACCTTGGTTTGTGGATGGGTTTCTCCATAGGTTGTTAAAAATGAAACAACGTTTTCTGGAGTTATCTTCTCTGGTGTGTTGGGGAGGGTTATACTATCTTTTGATACATATAGTTCAGTGCTTTGCTTTGTCTTATCTGTGCTATTGATTTGAGAACTTGATTGATCTGTAGNCACAGCATTTTCTTTGTTTTTTGTATCTTCACATTGAACAAGAAGCATTAGTATAGACCCACAAACTAATAGTATTTTACCCGCGTATGACATTTTCTGATTTTACTAAAAGTATTGTAAAAATAGCCAATTTAGATCTTCCAGGCGAGGCTTCTCATCATAAAATGGCACCCATTGAGCGTCTAGAAGAAGTAACCAAGAAATCTTTAAAAAATAACAAAGCAAAAAAGGCTGCTGTTATTGCTCTTTTTTATCCAAACAAAGATCANCACACCCATTTAGCTTTAATTTTAAGGAAAACCTATAAAGGAGTTCATTCTGCTCAGGTTGGTTTTCCAGGAGGAAAGCAGGAACCCACAGACATCTCTGCTGCGCATACTGCGCTTAGGGAAACTCAAGAAGAGATTGGAGTACCGCAAGAGGATATAACAGTACTTAAAAAACTCACCAAAATTTACATACCTCCAAGTAATTTTTTTGTGCAACCCTTTATTGGTATTTGTAAAAAAACACCACAATTTATTTTGCAAAAATCAGAGGTTGAGGCCCTAATAGAAGTAAAGCTATCTGATTTTTTAAAGGATAGCATCTTTTGCACAAGAAAGCTATCCACATCTTACGCTACTGATATAGAAGTTCCTGCCTATATATTGAATAAACATGTGGTTTGGGGAGCAACAGCTATGATGCTCTGTGAGGTAAGAGAGTTGCTTAAACAACTTAACAACCATTAGTTTTTTGTATATTTGCTATTGGGCATTTTTTTAAATGTCTTGTTAGATAAATAATTTTTTATGGGGCTTTTAAAGAAAAATCCATTTGGACATATTTTATTTTTAAAACTGTGGTTGATCCGAATTTTTGGATCTCTAACACATCGCCGTTTTAAAGGCTTTAATAAACTTGAAATCGAAGGATCTGAAATACTTCGTAATCTCCCAGATAACAATGTTTTATTTGTTTCCAATCATCAAACCTATTTTGCTGATGTTGTTGCTATGTTTCATGTNTTTAATGCCAGTTTAAGTGGGCGTGATGATAATATTAAAAATATTGGCTACCTATGGAGGCCAAAGCTTAATCTTTATTTTGTTGCCGCTAAAGAAACTATGCAAGCGGGCTTATTACCAAAGATTTTAGCCTATGCAGGATCTGTAAGTATAGAACGTACCTGGAGAGCTAAGGGGGAAGATGTTAACCGTCAAGTTAAGATGAGTGACGTTAATAATATAGCTTTAGCCCTTCAAGATGGCTGGGTTATAACATTTCCGCAGGGCACAACAAGACCTTGGAAGCCAATTAGAAGAGGTACAGCGCATCTTATCAAGCAAAACAAACCTATTGTGGTTCCTATTGTAATTGATGGTTTTAGACGTTCTTTTGACCGTAAGGGCTTGCGTATCAAAAAGCGCGGTATATTGCAGTCAATGGAGATTAAAGAGCCTCTTGATATAGATTACGATAACATAGCTGTTGCAGATTTAGTTGAGAAACTAGAGTATGCTATAGAACAACATCCTTCATTTCTAAAAGTAATACCCGCCTCAGAAATTAAAAAAGAAGAGGATTTAAATTCTCAAAGAGAATGGAGTTATTAACACTGTGAAGATCTTTAATAAAAGCAAAAAGTGCTAGTTAAAAATTTTCACTAGGGCTTTTAAATTTTGTATAAACTACAGTTCTATTTTCTTTAATTCTCCATAGTTATGCTTTAACTTTCTTAGTAGTATACCGTATACAATTCTATAAAAGAGTAAAACAAAACCTATAAAAAGAAGCCCTACAATAAACTGTGCTATAAAAAACACCGATGTAAAAGTTTCAATTGGAACCCCCTGGTAGGCCTCATTTTCTTTAATAAGTATCGTGTATAATTGATCTTTTTTAGTAAAGAAATAAAGGTTAATATACACCAAAATCAATGCTGTACTCACAACATTGTAAATAACAAAATAGCTTACTGTTTTGCGAGTTTTAATGATGCTATACATCAAATTCTTTACTGTGTCAGTAGTTTTTATATTTTTTTGGTTTAAATAAAATAAGACTAAAAAAACTGCAATTACAACATAGTGGATACCATAGAAAATAGTTAAGGTATTTTGAAGACCAATCTGGACCAATAATTCTTTGTTAGACTCTGGGCTTAATAAGCCTAGGATTATCCAAAAAACGAGTTCAAAAATACTTATAATAAAAATCCATTTTACAATAGATGCAGATTTGTTNTGTAGCATCCTGTAAATATCATTATAAGACAGTTTTGGGAGCTNCTGATTCCCATCTTGCCATTTTGATTTTAATAATTCTAACTCATCCATATTAACTAAGGATTTAAAATTTTTCTTAATTTCCCTTTAATTCTATTCATTTTTACTCTGGCATTAACCTCGCTAATACCTAGTGTGCTAGATATTTCTTTATAATTCTTGTCCTCGAGATACAAAAAAACAAGGGCCTTTTCAATGTCATTCAAGTTTTTAACAGCTGCATACATTAACGATAGCTGCACCTCTGCGGTATCATCATACTCATCAGCTTTTATTTTAAAACTGACTCCTTCAAAATCTTGAGTTACTACCCTTCTTTTGCTTTTACGATATAGCGTTATGGCTGTATTTAATGCAACGCGGTACATCCAAGTACTAAACTTGGAATCTCCTCTAAATTTTGGATATGCCCTCCATAACTGTATGGTAATTTCTTGAAACAAATCATTGTGAGCATGACTGTCGTTGGTATACAAACGACAGATCTTGTGCACTATATTTTGGTTTTGTTCTAATTGGGTAACAAAATTATATTCAAGTTCTTTATTCAATGGTTGTGGTTGTTGTCTTGCAGATTAGTGTGTATTGAAAATGATTTGTTACAATATACATCATAAAATTCTTTGTATTTATATCCTCACAAATAGTTTAGATTTTTTGCTTGTAAGCTATTGTAAGGATGCAAAT
>JGI24539J26755_10000695_pt1 | contig 16015 bp, 12 predicted proteins | sample NorSeaMetagenome_2_FD_26755 | JGI IMG/M metagenome (IMG submission 26755) | reverse complement strand
TAATAGGCGTAGAGTTAGGAAGCGAATTGTCAAATAAAAGCTATTATGATAAGGGCTATACAATTGATCATTATATAAAACGCTGTAAAAAATTATCACAAGATATTAAAGAGGTTTTTCCTAAAATGAAGACGGCTATTGTTGCTGCTCCAATTTTAAAAAATAAGATGCACAGGCATTATATTTGGAATTCTAAGCTGTCTAAGTTAAATTTTTATGATGCTATTATTATTCACTCATATGCAAAGGTTGTAAAAGGAAAAAATCAATATGGACAAATGATAGAGGAAGAAGAAGAAGGTGATCTGTCAATTTCTTTTGCAAAATACAGAGAACGTATTCATGAATATTTTAATAATGGTTATGCTGATGAGATTAATGACTATAATATAGTATTTAATAATCTTCCTATTTGGATCACAGAATGGAATTTACAGTACTCAAAAAAAACAGGTAATACACATTTACAAGCATTATTTGTCGCTAATTATTTTTTAGAGCTACTGACTAATCCGCTGTTACAGAACATTGAGTTAACGACTTTTCATAATTTGGCTGGAAGAGATTTTGGAGGATCTATTTTTCAAATGAAAAATAATTCCACCCATATTCAATCTACATTTATTCCTATAAAAATGATTAGTGATTTTTTTGAAGATGATAACCCTATTGTTTTAAAAGAACAAATAAATGATAATTTATATAAATATACATTAAGTAATAATAACGGAATATCTAGTGTTTGTTGGGTGAATTGGTCAATGGAAGAAGTTAAAACAGATTTAATTTCTAATAATTTCAATAAAATTGAAGAGTGTTATGCACGAAATTTATATTCAAAAAATAGTGATAATGATGCTATACAATATAAAAAAACAACTTTTAGAAAAAACAACTTACTTACTTTAAAACCATATAGTATTACTATTATAAAGTAAAATGAATAAGCAAAAAAAAATATTTATTGTTGGGTCCAGTAGGAGCGGTACAACTATGATGTCTAGAGTTTTAAATAATAATAAATCAGTTTTTAGCTTTAAAGAACTTCATTTTTTCAGTCAATTATTTTCCAATAGGAAAAGTGATATTCTTGATTATATGTTATCTGTAAATGTGTTGTCTCAATTGTTTTCAAGACAAAGAGACGGTATTTTTAATAATATTATTGATGATGAATTAAATAGCTTATCCTCATCTCTGTTATCAAAAGAATTATCTTATAGTTACTTTGATATATTTGAAATTTTTCTTAGTGAAGTTACCAAGAAAAATGGTAAAATTATTGCCTGCACTCAGACTCCAAATAATCTATTTTATATTAAAGATATCTTACAAGAGTATCCACATGCTAAGGTTATAAATATGGTTCGTGATAATAGAGATGTATTATTNTCACAGAAAAATAAATGGAAAAGAAAATTTCTTGGTGCTAATAACATTCCTTTATTTGAGAGTATGCGTTCTTTTTTTAATTACCATCCCTTTACTACCTCTTTTTTATGGAGATCATCTTTAAAATTAACAGATGAGTTTAAAGATCATCCACGTTTAAAGATTATAAGATTTGAAGACTTCCTTAGTTCACCTGAAACTCTATGTAGGGAAATGTGTGATTTTTTGTCTATAGAATTTAATAATTGTATGCTTTCAGTTCCTAATATAGGCTCATCTACTGAGTATGATAAAAGTAAATCATTAATCGATNCAACTAAAGTTTTTAAGTGGAAAAAAGGTGGTTTAAATAATGCTGAAATTTTTATTACTCAATTAATTTCAAATACTTTTATGAAAAAATATGGGTATAAAAAAAAGAATTTTTTATTTCCACCATTAGGCGTTTTATTTTATTTAGTTATTTTTCCAATAAAATCTTTTTTTGCACTTTTTTTTAATTTTGGAAGACTTACTAGCTTTATTACTTTAATTAAGCATCAAAAATGATTGTAAATTTTTTTATTGTTGGAGCACCAAAATCTGGCACTACATCATTGTATAAATATCTTGATCAACATGAAGAAATTTGCATGAGTAGTATAAAGGAGCCAAATTATTTTTCAAGTGAAGAATTAAATCGCCAAGATTTATATTATAAATCACAGGTTGTTTCAAATATTGATTCATATAAAAAGCTTTTTGTTAAAAAAAAAGACAAACAAATTCTTGGCGAGGCTAGCGTATCTTATTTGTTTTATAAAAATGTTCCTGAAAAAATTGTTGCTTACAATAAAAAGGCAAAGATTATTATTATTCTTAGAAATCCAGTTGAACGTGCTTATTCTCATTACCTTATGGACTATAGATTAGGTTATGTTAAAGTTAGTTTGGATGAAATCCTTAATAATTCTATTTCTAAAAACTACCTGCTTTTTTATCAGCAATATATTGAGCTTGGGTTGTACTACAATCAAGTTAAGCGATATATTGATGTATTTGGCAAGGAGAATGTATGTGTTAAGCTGTATGATGAATTAAATGAAGATAACAGGAGTTTTACTAATAATATTATAAGTTTTTTAAACTTAGAATTACAAGAGAATATAGATTTCACACTTCCTTATAATAAATCTAAGAGTGCAAAAAATAGTTTTATTCAAAATCTGTATTCATTTAGTTTCTTAAGAAAACTTATTTCTATTTTATCACCAAATTTTATAATTAGATTTATTAATAAAAAATTCTTCAATCAAAAATCACAAATAATTTCTGTAACATTAGAAAATAAATTGCGCGATTTATATTCTGAAGATATTCGTTTATTAGAAAAAATGTTAGATTTAGACCTTTCATCATGGAGAAAATAGGTGTTGTCTCTGTAACGTATAATTCAGGAAAAGTATTAAATTCATTTCTTGTTGACTTACTTGCTCAAAGTTATAGTAATTTTATTTTATACGTTATAGATAATGCCTCAACAGATTCAACTTTAAAGATCTTAGATAAATATCTTGACCCAAGAATTAGAGTTTTAAAAAACAATTATAATAAAGGAGTAGCTGCAGCTAATAACTTAGGAATTAAAAGTGCATTAAGTGATAATTGCANTCAAATTCTTTTGTTAAATAATGACATAGAGTTTTCTGATGGCTTATTTGCAAATTTATTAAACGAACAGACTAAGCATAAGTGTAGTATAGTTACTCCAAAAATCATGTATTATCTTAACAAAGATATTATTTGGTATGCTGGTGGCTGGTTTAATAAAAAAAGAGGTTATCTGCCAAGTCATAGNGGNATAAATGAAAAAGATTATGGTCAGTACGATAAAGCCTTGCAGGTTGAATACGCTTCAACATGTTGTCTTTTAATAAATAAAGAAGTTTTTGATAAACTCGGATTTATGGATGAAAAGTATTTTGTTTATTTTGATGATACGGATTTTTTATTTCGTGTATTTCAAAATAATTCATATAAAGTGTGGTTTTGCCCACAAGTTGTTTTGTATCACAAGGTTGGGAGTTTGTCTAAGTCTTTTGTAACAGATAAAAAAAATCAAGTTCTCAGAGGAAATTTTTTCTTACAACAGAATACTAAAAATCACGTGTATTTTCTAAGAAAGTTAGGTACTAGATACGCGTATTTCTATTGCATTTTTTTACTTCTAAAAAATAATGCGCGGTTTTTTTTTAGTCCTAAGATTAAAAAAGATTTCGCAACCTTTTTTCTTATCAATAAATCTTATTTTCAAGGCTGGTCCTTATAGTTTTTTGCCAATTACTAATGAATCCTTAAATATTTCTTTAACTACTAACAAGTTAATAGAATCATTAGTGTGTATTGGATCAGTAAAGCAATTCCTGCAATTTGTTATTGAATTAGAATAATCATAATCTATTACAGTACCAATATTTTTTATTTCTTTTTTATATCTCGACTCTTCTTTTGTAAGTTTAAAATCAATTACTCGCTGCCTGTATTCTTTATGATGAGGAACATTTAATAATGTAAGATTGATGTTGTTTTTTTTGCAATACCTATCAATATCTTTTAGCCTATCAATTAGATTCTCTGGATATCTATATTTTGAATATTGATTTTTTGCAACAGTACTTATATTAAAATCCCACCATATTTTTTTATCTTTAAAGCTTTTACCGTTAAGTGCTTTTTTTAACATAATATTTCTAGAAACATTTGGGATGTCAATTGATGAAAAGTGATGAGTAATTGCCTTTATTATAACCTCTAAAACATTTCCGTTGAAAATATACATTAGCGGGTTATTTATAATTTCCTCAACTTCATTCACTCTGTTTGCATATGCATACTCATTAAACAAATTAAAATTAACTCCAAGAATTACATTTTCTAATTTCGAGTATTTTGTTGAAATCCAAAAAAGATCAATGATTTCATTTAGTTTAGCAGCATTTGAGTGCAGTATAAAGTATTTGTCACCTGTTATTTTTTCAATCTCTGAAATTGGCAATCTTTTTATTCTAGAATCTCCAATAATAATATTTGGCGTAGGATGATTTTTAAAACTTATTGTATTATATAATAAAGAATTTAGTTTTCTTGCTGTTTTGTGTTCTGTTTTTTCACTTATGATATTACTGTCAGAAAAATAATTAAACGGATCAATTGTCACTAATACTATTACATATAAAACAATAGGTATACTAAATATTCCTAACCTAATTATTAACTTTTTTAGATCTTGTGATATCATTAGAATTGAAAGTATATAAAGTTATTAATTGTAGAGTGTGGAGCTAAGAACAGTATTCCATACATCATGATATAGTATATCGACCATCTAATCCAAGATGGTTTTAATTGTAGTTTTCTCCAAACATCATCAGTTCTTTCATATGTGCTGTANCCAATTAAGAAAAGTATTAAGAAAAAATATTTTATTATGTCATTAGTATATATTCCAAGACCTCTAAATTGTGCTCCTATATTATTGAATTCATTTAAATTAGCAAACATATTCTTAATAACATAAATTGCATCATCAAGATTATTTGCTCTAAAGAAAATCCAAGCAAATGCTACTAAAAGAAATGTCATAATAACATCAATGGTCGTATTAATTTTAGTACTATACCTGCTTATTTTTTGAGAAAAATATTTTTTTGGATAGTTAAAAGTTATTGCAAAAATTAGGTATGACCCATGCAATGCTCCCCAAATAATAAACGTCCAGTTAGCGCCATGCCATAGCCCACTTAGTAAAAAAGTTATGATTATATTATAATACCATTTCCACTTTACAACTCTATTCCCCCCTAGNGGAATATATAGATAATCTTTAAACCACGAAGATAAAGTGATATGCCATCTTTGCCAGAATTCTTGTATAGATTTTGAGAAATAAGGTCTCTTAAAGTTTTCTCTTAATTCAAAACCCATTACCCTAGCAGTTCCAATAGCAATATCAGAATATCCAGAAAAATCACAATATATTTGAAAAGTAAAGAAAATGGTCGCTACAATTAATGTAATTCCAGAATAGCTATCTAGATTATTATATACTCCATCAACTAGTATTGCGAGATTATCAGCAATGACTATTTTTTTAAAAAATCCCCATAGCATTTTTTGTAATCCAGATTTAACTCTATCATAAGAGAATTTATGCTCTTTAAAAAACTGAGGCAATAAATGATTTGATCTTTCAATTGGCCCAGCTACTAATTGTGGGAAAAAAGAAACATATACAGCAAATACACCTAAATGCTTTTGAGCTGTTGTTTTACCATTATAGACATCGATTGAATAGCTTAATGTCTGAAAGGTATAAAATGAAATTCCCACTGGAAGTAAAACATTGAAAAAGGGTATTTCATAGAAAATATTATATTGATTAAAGATTGTTTGAATATTCTCGCTGAAAAAATTAAAATATTTAAATCCAAATAATATCCCTAGATTGCTGAAGATGCTAATTAATAGCCATTTTTTTCTATTTTTTTTAAATTTTAGTTTAGCCATTTGATTAGAACANACATAATCAATAAGAGTGGATATTATAATTAACACTATATAATCCACCTTCCAACACATNTAAAAATAATAACTTGCTATAAGTAATAGAATCCATCTTATTTTAAAAGGGGTAATAAAATATAGGATCATAACTACAGGAAAGAAAACAAGAAACTGTATTGAGTTAAATAACATATATCTTAGTGATAAATATGACTAGCTAAATTTTATATTTAAAACAAATATACAAATACATAAATAGCAATTTCTATCTGTATTTTTAGTCAAAAAATATTTATTGATTAATCATAAAAAGATATTATATTTATATCTTTTTATTCATGAAGATAAAAGTTGCAATAATAGACCACTTAGGGGCACACGGAAGCTCTCATCATTTTTATTTATTTGGTCAAGCACAAGGATTGATTGCAAATGGCATAAAAGTAGGGCTTTATACAAATATATATACGAGCAACCCGGAAATAAAAGATTTAGAATTCCATCAGTTTTATAAAGGAATTTTTTCTAAAAAGAGCAGGATTTTAGCAGCTATAAGGTATTTTATAGGTTCAATTAGATCTCATTTTCATGCCAGAATAAATTCATGTAATATTTTTCATTATCATTTATTTGGATTTAGTATACTAGTTCTATTTAATATGATTTTAGCAAAATTACTTTTTGCTAAAATTGTTTTAACAATTCANGATGTTCGAAGTTTTTCTCATAATAACNNTTCTTCTTTTTATACAAGATTAATTTATTTCTTTTCTGATTCTATATTGACACATAATAGATTTAGTAAGCATGAGATACTAAAATTTCATGAACCACTTAAATCTAAAATTAGTATTATTCCTCATGGAAATTACCTTCCTTTTATTAAAACACAACATAATCAAGAATCATCTAGAAGAAGACTGGGTATTAGCTTAGATAGTAAAGTGTTGTTATTTTTTGGAATGATTAAGAAAGTTAAGGGCTTAGATCTTTTATTGAGAGCTATGCCAAGAATTATTGAAGAAAATTCAGCAGTTATTTTATTAATTGCGGGAAAACCCTGGAAAGATGATTTTTCTAAGTATCAGGAAATCATTAATGACTTACATATCAAAAGTAATTGCTTACTACATATTAAATTTATCTCTTATAATGATGTTGAGTATTATTATTCAGCATCTGACATTGTTGTTTTGCCTTATAAAAAGATATATCAAAGTGGAGTTTTAATGATGAGCATGAGTTATGGGAAGCCTGTCGTTTTATCAGACTTAGATTCTTTTAAAGAAATTATTGAAGACAAAAAGAGTGCTTTTCTTTTTAATAGTGGTGATGTAAAATCGTTAGCAGATATTATTAATAACACATTAGATAGTCCTAAATTGCTGAAAAACATTGCTTTGAATGGTTTGGAATTAATGAAGGACAAATATAATTGGACGGAAATTGGTAGACAAACTCGTGATGCTTATTATAAAATAAATTATTTTTACAAAAAATAATATATGCAAAAAAGTATTACTAATATAATCAACCAATCTGCTGAAAACTTTAATAATATTTCCAATGATCCTAATATAATCTCTGCTATTCATAAAATAGTTAATTTGATTATTGATGCTTTTCAAAAAGATAATAAATTACTTTTATGTGGTAATGGTGGTAGTGCTGCTGATGCGCAGCACATAGCAGCAGAACTAAGTGGGAGATTTATGAAAGACAGGAAACCTTTATATGCAGAGGCTTTACATGTTAACAGCTCTTATCTTACAGCCGTATCCAATGATTATGGTTTTGAAAAAACATACTCTAGAATGATTGAAGCATCAGGAAAAAGTGGTGATATTTTACTTGCTTTATCAACATCGGGTAATTCAGCTAATGTTATTCAAGCATTAAAAAAAGCTAATGAATTAGGAATGAAGACCATCGGGTTATCTGGATCAAGTGGTGGTGAAATGAATGGTCTTTGTCATACTCTTCTAAAAATCCCATCATCTAGCGCAGCTAGAATCCAAGAAGCTCATATTTTAATTGGTCATATTATTTGTGAGTTAGTGGAAGAAAAGATATTTGAATAAATTATGTATGATTCTCTTTTTTTAGATCGAGACGGGGTTATTAATAACAAATTAGAAGGTAGATATGTTACTGATTTTAATGAGTTTAAGTTTATTAAAAACTCAGATACTGCTATTGTGTCCTTAAGTAAGATATTTAAGAGAATTTTTATTGTTACAAATCAACAAGGTATTGGTAAGGGTATAATGTCTGAAAAGGATTTACAACTTCTACACGAAAATATGCAAAAGAAAATCTCTTCTATAGAAAGTGTAATTACAAAAATATATTTTTGCCCTCACTTAGCAGAAGATCTATGTAAATGTAGAAAACCTAATATAGGAATGTTAGAGCAGGCAAAAGTAGACTTTCCTGATATCAAGATTGATCAATCTTTTTTAATTGGTGATTCTGATAGTGATATAGAGGCTGGTAAAATTTTTGGACTTACAACTATTAAGGTAGATACTAATTACACTCTAAATAATTGGTTAAAAGAAATTATTCTAAAATGAGATTAGAATTACTTGCTATTATATTTTTCTCATTCTTGGGTCTCAATCAAATCTCTGCGCAACAAACTAATCTTCCATTAGGTCAGAACTTTAATAGAATATTTGATAAAGAGATTAGTAATCATATAGATCACTCGTCATTTAAACCCTTAATTATAACAAGTACTAATTTAAATTTTGATTCAATATTAGATATAGAGTTCTCTGCAGATAATAATTTGTTAAAACATGCATTTTTCAATAATCACTTTATACTAATTAAAGGAGATGGTTATAAAATTGTAGGATCTCCATTATTAAATTTATCTTTAGGCTATGAGCAAGAAGATGAATTAAATACATTTACAAATACTAGAGGATTTATAATAGATGGTCATATTGGTAGTAAAGTTTCTTTTCATACTTCTTTTGTAGAAAATCAATCTATATTTCCAAATTATATAGATTCTATGATAAGAACACCTACTAATGATTATGTAATTCCTGGTCAAGGAAGAGGGAGGTCTTATAAAGAGAGCGGTTTTGATTACGCAAAATCTTCTGGATATTTATCTTTTCAAGCATCTAAGAATTTTACATTACAATTTGGTCATGGAAAACACTTTATTGGACATGGTTATCGATCTTTATTGCTTTCAGATAATGCATTTAACTATCCGTTCTTAAGATTACAAACAAGTTTTGGTAAGTTTAGATATACTAATCTTTATGCAGAATTTCAAGATATGAAAAATTATTTATCAGCAGAAAATAGTTATGATTATATGGGATATGCTAAAAAATACATGTCCTCTCATTATCTTTCTTATCAGTTAAATGAGAAATTTAATATTGGGATATATGAAACAATTGTATGGAAGTCTAATCATTCTCTTGGAGCTAATGGTTTTGATATCAATTATTTAAATCCTATTATATTTTTTAGGCCTGTGGAGTATTCAATTAATTCTCCTGATAATGCAATTATTGGTTTAGATTTGAAGTATAATCTCACATCAAATTCTAACCTATATGCTCAAGTAATTCTTGATGAGTTTACTTTAAAACAAATAAAAGCTAATAATGGTTATTGGGCTAATAAATATGGCTATCAGATTGGTTATAAATATTATGATTTTCTAAGTATTTCTAATTTAACACTTCAACTCGAACGAAATCATGTTCGCCCATATACCTACTCACATTGGAATAATGCAAATTATGGGCATTATAACGAAGAATTAGCCCATCCTTTAGGAGCTAACTTTTCTGAAAATATTCTGATTCTTCACTACAGACAAGGTAGACTAGAAATGCAATTTAAATATTTAGATATTACTTACGGTGCTGATTATTTAGGAGATACAATCTCTTATGGAAACAATATTTATTCTGATTACAATAACAGATCATCTGATTTTGGGATTGATATGTTTAATGGTAATAAAACTAATATTGATTATATGCAGCTCAATTTTGGATATATTATAAACCCTTCTACAAATCTCAAAATTGACTTTTCTTTAGTTAGTAGGAGTCTTTCAAGTGATGTTCATGAATACAATACTTTATTTTATTCAATAGCCTTAAAATCTGATCTTTTTAATCATTACTATGACTTTTAATTTTTTATGAATGAATATATATTAAATATTGAAACATCAACTAAGGCATGTTCTGTAGCTTTATTTAATGGTAAGCAATTGGTTAGCCATAAAGAACATGTTGATACAAAATTTTCACATTCTGAGAAATTATCTTTATATATTTCTGAGGTTTTAGATTTAGCTACAATTACTTTTAATGATTTAAGTGCAATTGCAATTAGTATGGGTCCAGGATCTTACACTGGATTAAGAATAGGTGTTTCAACAGCTAAGGGCTTGTGTTATGCTTTAGATATTCCACTTATTTCAGTGTCTACTTTACAAGCTATGGCTTATGGTATTTCTTTAACAGAACAATCAGATGTTTTTTGCCCAATGATAGATGCAAGAAGGATGGAGGTCTACTCTGCATTTTATAGTTCTAAAAATAAACTTATAAGGAAAATACAGGCAGATATTATTGATGAAAAATCTTATCAAAAAGAGTTAACCAATAAAGTGCTTTTTTTTGGTGATGGCTCTGAGAAGTTACACGAAATTATAATTCATGATAATGCTAATTTTAAATCAGGTTTTCACCCAAGTGCAAAATTTTTGGGACCTTTGGCTTACGATAAATATCTGGAAAATGATTTTGAAGATACAGCTTATTTTGAGCCTTATTATCTAAAAGATTTTGTTGCGGGAAAAAAAAACTAGCGTCTTTTTCGTGATGTTTTGTTATCACTAAACCTACTTTTAAAAGATCCTTTTTTTGCTGGTGAAGAAGATGTTGATGATTCTTTACTAGACCCCCTTCTTCCTTTAGTTTCTTTTCTTTCTCTAAAATTTCTACTTTTAGGCTCTGATCTTTTATTTTGATCCGTACTTCCCCCAGGAGCTTTGGATATTTCTACAGATACTCTTTCGCCATTCCATTCAGTTCCCTTAAAACTACTAAGGATACTTCCTTCAAATTGACTATCTACTTCAAAAAACGAGAAGTTTTTAAAGATATCTATTTTTCCAACAGGGATATTTCGTTGTTTGGTAAACTCATTAATCATGCCTATTAGATTTTGAGCTTGCATATTTTTTTGGTTACCTAAGTTTATAAAGAATCGAGTGTATCCTTCTTCAGCGTGACTACTACTACCTCCTTTATTATTTGATTTTCTATCTCGGTTATTGGGCTTAGAGCGATCTCTGGAATCTCCTCTAGAACTACTTCTTGAATTATCTCTTGAAGAACTATTTGAACTTACATTTAGATTACTTGCATTTTTATAAAATGCTAGAAATCTATTAAACTCTGCCGAAATAAAATGTTTAAGTAACTCTTCCTTATCTAAATGTGCTAGTTTTTCAGTAATTGCAGGTAGATATTTATTTATCTGACTACTTACCTCTGTTTTAACAACTTTGTCAACTAATTGTAACAATTGTATTTCACAAATTTCTTCACCATTTGGAACTTGTTTTAAAATCAATTCTCTTTTTAGCATTTTCTCAATAGACTGAATTTTTCTTCTTTCTCTGCTATGAGCAATGATTATTGAAATACCTTTGTTTCCAGCTCGTCCTGTTCTTCCAGATCTATGTACATAAATTTCATTATCATCTGGCAGGTTATAATTTATAACGTGCGATAATTCATTAATGTCAATTCCTCTTGCAGCAACATCTGTAGCAACTAAAATTTGAATGCTTTTTCTTCTAAAACGTTGCATAACATGATCTCTCTGAGATTGTGATAATTCTCCATGCAATGCATCTGCACTATATCCATCTTGCATTAATTTATCAGCTACATCTTTTGTTTCTCTTCTGGTTCTGCAAAATACAATTCCATAAATACCTGTATTGATATCACAAATTCTTCTTAGCGCTTTGTATCTATCTCTTGCATTAACCATGTAATAATGATGCTCGACATTTTTAGCGCCTTCATTTCTGCTGGCAACCTCTATTGTTTTAGGGCTAAACATATAGTTTTTTGTAATTCTCATCACTTCTTTTGGCATTGTAGCTGAGAATAATAGTGTTTGCTTTTCTTCAGGAGTTTCAGCTAGAATTGTATCTAAATCTTCTTTGAATCCCATATTTAACATCTCATCTGCTTCATCTAATACAACTGTCTCAATATCGTTTAGCTTTAGCTTCTTTCTTTTTATTAAATCAATTACTCTACCAGGGGTTCCAACTACTATTTGTGTTCCTGAAGTTAAGGCTTTTATCTGAGTCTGTATATTTGCCCCACCATAAACAGCAGTTATTTTTAATCCTTTTGTATACTTAGCATAAGAATCCATGTCTTTTGCTATTTGGAGGCATAGCTCTCTAGTTGGACATAGTATTATTGATTGAGGGAGTTTTCTATCAAGTTCAATCTTTTCAATAATTGGCAATCCAAATGCTGCTGTTTTACCTGTTCCAGTTTGAGCAAGGGCTATTAAATCCTTATCTTCATTAACAAGGTATGTTATAGCTTCTTTTTGAATTGGAGTAGGCTCAACAAATCCTAAATCTTCAATCGCTTTCTGAATATTTTTATTTAATCCTAACTTAGAAAAGGTCATTATTTTTTTTTTGCAAAAGTACACTTTTTTACTTGTGAGAATATAGAATGACTTTTTATAAAAAAATAGTCATTTTTTGGAGTCTCTAAGATGCTTAATATATTTTCATTTATTACTTTTGTGGCTTAATTATTTTAGATGAAAAAATATAACTTTTCTGATCGTCATATTGGCCCTAGAAAATCTGAAATTAGTACAATGCTTAAGTCTATTGGTGTTGATACAATTAATGATTTAATTAATCAGACTATACCGTCTCATATTCAGTTGAATTCTGATATGGATTTGCCACAACCTTTATCTGAGCATAGATTTATTGAACATATGAAATCGCTAGCTTCACAAAATCGTTGCTATCGTTCTTACATCGGAATGGGGTACTTTAATACGGTTCTTCCAGGAGTTATACAGAGAAATATTTTAGAAAATCCAGGATGGTATACATCTTATACTCCTTATCAAGCCGAAATCTCTCAAGGTCGACTAGAAGCTTTGTTAAATTTTCAAACTATGGTTAGTGATTTAACTGCTATGGATTTAGCAAATGCTTCATTATTGGATGAGGGAACTTCTGCAGCTGAGGCTATGATCATGCTTTATAATTCTCGAACACGTTCTCAGAAAAAAGAAAATGTCAATAAATTCTTTGTCTCGGAAATGTGTCTGCCTCAAACTATAGATATTTTAAAAACAAGATCAGAGCCTTTAGGTATCGAAGTTATTATTGGTAGCCATCTAGAGTATGATTTTTCTGAATCATGCTTTGCTGTATTAATACAATATCCTGGAAAATATGGCGAAGTAACAGATTATGTTGAGTTTGCATCTAAAGTGAAGGAAAAAGAAATAGCAATTATAGTTGCTGCTGATCTACTTAGTTTAACAATGTTAAAGCCTCCCGGAGAATGGGGTGCTGATGTTGTAGTTGGAACAACTCAGAGATTTGGTATTCCACTTGGTTATGGAGGGCCACATGCAGCATATTTTGCAACATTAGAAAAATATAAGAGAAGTATCCCAGGTAGAATAATTGGTGTAAGTGAAGATCTTGATGGAAATAAAGCATTGCGTATGGCTCTTCAAACTAGAGAGCAGCACATTAAAAGAGAAAAAGCAACATCAAACATATGTACTGCTCAAGCGCTCTTGGCAACTATGGCTGGTATGTATGCTGTATATCACGGACCAGATGGGGTGAAAGCTATAGCGACTAGTATACATAATCTGACTTCCATTTTAGCTGAAGGTTTAAAACAACTTGGTTATCATCAAAAAAATACAAATTTCTTTGATACCATTAAAATTAAATTAGGTAATGTTAATATAGAAAATATCATTAAACATTCTGATAGTAAAGAAGTTAATTTTAACATTATTAATGATGAATATCTGTCAATAAGTATTGATGAAAAAGATGATATAGATACAATCAAAGATATTTTAGAAGTCTTTGCTTTAAGCTCTGGGCATAAAGATTCTGAAAATTTGATTAATGAAGTTATATCTTTAAATATTCAAAGTGAAAACTTAGATAATAATTTGCTTCGAACTTCTAAATTTATGCAGCATGCTATTTTTAATAAGTATCATTCTGAAACTGACATGATGCGATATATTAAAAGTCTAGAGAATAAAGATTTTTCCCTTACTAGTTCTATGATTGCTTTAGGTTCTTGTACTATGAAATTAAATGCAGCTTCNGAACTTTTTTCATTAAGCTGGCCAGAATTTAATAATATACATCCTTATGCTCCAGTTGAACAAGCTAAGGGATATCAGACTATTTTTAAAGAATTAGAAAGTATGCTCTGTGAGATCACTGGCTTTGATGGAATGAGTCTTCAGCCAAACTCTGGCGCTCAAGGTGAGTATGCAGGTCTTATGGTTATTAGAGCGTATCATCATAGTAGGGGTGATACTAATAGAGATATATGCTTAATTCCTTCATCAGCACATGGGACAAATCCAGCTTCTGCTGTAATGGCAGGAATGAAGGTTGTTGTTACTCCTTGTGATGAAAAAGGTAATATTGATCTTGAAGTTTTAAGAGCAAAAGCTTTAGAGCATAAGGATAATTTAGCAGCCTTAATGATTACATACCCATCAACTCACGGAGTCTTTGAAGAGAGTATATTAGAAATAACTTCTATTATCCATGATAATGGAGGTCAGGTTTATATGGACGGAGCGAATATGAATGCTCAAGTCGGACTTACAAATCCTGCCATAATTGGTGCTGATGTATGTCACCTTAATTTACATAAAACATTTGCTATTCCTCACGGCGGTGGAGGTCCTGGAGTTGGCCCTATTGGTGTTGTAGAACATTTAAAAGATTTTCTTCCTAATAATTCGATGATTTCAATGGGTGGTGAAAACGGAATGTCAATATCATCTGCTCCTTGGGGAAGTGCATTAGCACTAACAATATCATATGCTTATATTAAAATGTTAGGCGCTGAAGGTTTAAAAAAGTCTACAGAGATTGCAATATTAAATGCTAACTATATAAAGCAGCGTCTAGCTGATAATTATGAAGTGCTCTATTGTGGAGAAAAAAATAGAGTAGGCCATGAAATGATTATTGATTTTAGATCATTTAAGCAACATGGTGTTGAGGTTTTAGATATTGCAAAAAGACTTATGGATTATGGGTTTCATGCTCCTACAGTATCATTTCCGGTAGTAAACACTGTAATGATTGAACCTACTGAGAGTGAAAGTATTGAGGAATTAGATAGATTTTGTGATGCTCTTATAGGTATTAAAAAAGAGATTAATCAGATTATTAATAAAGAGGTTGATCCAGTAAATAATGTTTTAAAAAATGCGCCTCACACAATGAATCTCGCATTAAATGATAATTGGGATTTCCCTTATTCTAGAGAAAAAGCAGTATTTCCATTACAATGGCTAAAAGTTAAAAAGTTTTGGCCTACAGTAAGAAGAATAAATGATGCTTATGGAGATAGAAATTTAATTTGCTCTTGTCCACCAATGTCTGATTATGAAAAATAGTTAGAACAGTAAAATTACCCGTGCAAAAAAAGCTAGTAGAATTATTTTTTTAGATTATATTTGTAGCACTAACACTATTTAATTTAAATAATAAAGATGAAAAGAATTTTACTTCCTATGCTTGCTTTATTTACTATCAATATTTCTATTGCACAGCAAAAAGCACCAATATCTTCCAAAATCATGGAAACAAAGATATTATCACAGATTAATCCAATTATAAATACTAATCAATTATTAGTAACACCTCCAGCTCCGCTATGGTCAGATGATTGTTCTGATGCTTCAACTTGGGTTTTTACTAATTCTAGTCTTCCTCCACTAGATTGGAACTGGACAACAA
>JGI24539J26755_10000691_pt1 | contig 16084 bp, 14 predicted proteins | sample NorSeaMetagenome_2_FD_26755 | JGI IMG/M metagenome (IMG submission 26755) | reverse complement strand
TTTTTCTCCATGAAAAGAAAATATTCACCATTTAAATATTTTTTTCTTTCAGGAATAATTTTCTCACTCTCAATCTGAAGTTTCTTTTTTATCCAAGNTAATTTTTTCTGAATAAANGAATCTATTTCAGTTTTCGATATTGTTTTTGGAGCGCTTACTACAACTAATCCCTCATTTATTTGTATAGCTATTGTTTTTTTTCTATTAGTTTTTTTAATTAGAATATTCATTAAATATGGTGATCCCGACAAGATTCGAACTTGTGACCCCCAGATTAGGAATCTGGTGCTCTATCCTGCTGAGCTACGGGACCACAAATCGAGACTATAAATATACTTATTAAAATCAAGTTTTAATAAACTAAAGATCAATTTTATTTATAGAGGAGCCCAGGCTAGAAGACTAGAGTCATTTGCGTTAGAGTTTGGAACTAGCTTTATATTTGCTTCTTCTGCCATAGTTTTATAATCAATCCATGACGCAACAGCTTCTACTGGAGTCCCTGGTCCTGAATCAAAGATTAGTGGGCCATATATGTTTGCAGTATAAATTAAATCATCATCACCAACTCTTTGTGTAGCCTCGTGCCTTGCCCCTGCAGGTTCATAAAACCAAATTCCTGGTCCATAGCCTTCTGGCGGACCAGATCTTACACCCAAAGCTCCGTTGAGAACAAGGAAGTCACTTGCNCCTATGTGAGTATGGGGAAGGGCAACTCCATTATGCTTAACTATCATTGAAACAAATCCTGTTTCTTCNCTTACCCTTAAGAGCTTTAATCCAACATCTGGCATAGTTGGCATTACTAACCATGGGATTTCTCTCGTATCAACGAAGTGGGGATGGGTAACCTGAGAAGAAATAACAGACCCTGATTCAGAGTTCACTAAAGCTTTTGCATTTGATGAGGCAATGGCTAGAGGTTCTGAGGGACCATCGTAAGCCTCTTCTGGGCCACGTTCCCAGCAATCTTTACTGGAGCTTGGTACAAGAGGTATTTTATTTGTTTTTGCTAATTGAAGTATATCGTTACTTGTTAAAACTGATTCAATAGTTTCATTGGCATTTAAAAAGGCAACAGCACTGTAAAAATTTGCTAAAACCTCACAATCTTCATCTGCGTTTATAGAATTTACTTTAGAATTAGCTGAAATAAATCCCCAAGTTCCTGGAGCTAAAATACTGTCCTTTTTATCTTGGGTGTAAGTTAATTGGCCAGACAAAACCATTAAATCCATTCCGCCCAAATAAATAGAACTTGGAAAGCTTGCGCCTTTATCCAGCTTGAATATTAGTGAAAACATTCCAGTTTCAGAGCTAGCTCTTACCGGCTTAATTGATAAACCTTTGACATTATCTAGAGGTATCCATGGAAGCTTGTTGGTATCTAAAGATCCTTCTGCTCCATTAGGATTGTATTCCGGATTAAAAACTTCACCTGTATCACTCATTATTTCCCCCTTTAAAATTCTATTTTGTAGGAAATATCTATTGATAGTCAAGTATAAGTTTGCTTATAAGATATTTTTTTTCGTTAGTTTATCAATCCAATTATGATAATGCTGCTGAATTGGTTCATTTTTTCCAAACATAAATTCAGTATTAGCCTTAGAATCTATGCTATCTTGGATCATAAAATTCATTGGATAATCTTCATCTTCAATTGAAACTAAAGCTAATTTAGCGAACTCTTCTGCTTCTTTTATCTCTTGGTTTGTTTTTGGTTCCTTTAGGCACAAAATATATTGAGACGTAATAGTTCCCTGTAAATCAGGTGTTGGAAAAACTATACTAACTAAGCAATGCTGATTCTGAATTGCTGAAATTGATGAATTTGGAAAGACTGAGTGAATTAGCCTTAAATGATTTTCTGGTTCCCAATCCTTTTCTTCAATATCGGAAAGTTCATTGATATTTTTTAATCCAAACGCAAATCTTTGGTGAGGTCCAAAAGTATCATGTGCAATAAGGTTAACTATGGTATTTTTACCTACTGTTTTTGGGTGAACCATATGATGGTGATATCCATCCAAGTAACCATCCCAGCATATTTTCCATCTCGGACCATTTAGTTTTATACTTCGAAAAAGATGCCAGTTTTTCAAATCTATATCATCTAGCTCTTTATCAAATCCACTCATCCATTCATCAAGGTTATATTTTATATCTGGATTTAGGCATACCCATATAAAACCAGCCCTTTCTTCACAAAATAGTTCAGTTAATTTAATTTTTGATGTATCAACATCACCAAAAGTATCTGACTTAAAAATATTAATTAGTTGTCCAGTATTATCATACATCCACCCATGATACATACAGTTAAACTTTGATTTAGTTCCGCTTCCTTCCGGGCATACAGGCGCACCTCTATGCTTGCAAATATTTATAAAGGCTCTAACAATTCCATCCTTATCTCTTGTTACGAGTACTGGGGTATCAATGGCTTTAGTCGCTTTATAGGAGTTATTTTCTTTTAGTTCTGGGCTTAACGCTATGGGCACAGGATGATCATAAAAAATCTTACTAACCTCTGACTTTATTAGATCCCCATTAGTATAATCAGAAACTGGCTTTACCATGACATTATCAGCCTGGTCTGTAGAGCCGTTGAGATTATGATTCAACAATCTTCTAGCTATACTAATTAGTTTTTCCTTTTGATGCACCATTCATACCAACCTTCGGTTAGATTTATTATTTTTAACTATAATGATTAAATTAGATTGCCTCTTCAGTCTCTAATTCTTCATTTCTTCCGTTTGAATCATTGAGTATTGTTTCCATTTTTTCAACTGCTTTCTTTTCATCAGTCTTTTCGATTACTGCAACTTCACGAGCAAGTCGCTCTCTAGATGCTTCATACAGCTGTCTTTCGGAATAAGATTGCTCAGGCTGACTATCACTTCTGAAAAGGTCTCTAACCACCTCAGCCAATAATTTAATATCGCCGGAATTAATCTTTGCNTCATATTCTTGTGCTCGNCTNCTCCACATTGTTCTTCGAACTTTTGCCTTACCAGTTAAAATTTCAAAAATTTCNTTTAATTGATTTTTAGTTGAGACTTTTCTTACTCCATTTTCTTTTATCTTCTCTATAGGAACTCTTTGAGTCATTTTTTCTTTTTCAAATTCAATTACATACATCTCCAATATTTGTCCTGCTATCTCTCTCTTTTCAATTTCGAGAACTTTCCCAACACCGTGTGAGGGATAAACTACATATTGCTCAGGAAGAAAAACATCTTTTAGCTTAGGTGATGATTCTTTCGTACTACTATTTTTAGGAGCTGACTTTGAAGGTGATAATTTTTTTTCAGATACTTTTTTATTCTTAATAACCGATTGTTTTTTAGAAGAGATAGATTTATCGGTTTTTTTGGAAATTTTCTTATTTTCAGAAACTTTTGGTGACTTTTTTTTATCTTTTTTAGTTGGTTGCTTTTTTGCTACACTCATAAGAAATATCCCTAACTATTTTTAAGTTTGAGCACAGGATTTATCAGAATTAATTACTTTTTACAAGGTATTATACCTTAATCACCTTCGCCAGGATTCTCGCTGAAATATTTTTTAAATTTGTTTTCTTCACCATTAAATTTTTCTGCATCCTCTGGGCTATCTCTCACAATAGTTATATTAGGCCATATATCGGCATATTTTGTATTAACAGTTAACCATTTCTCCGTTCCTTCTTTGGTGTCTGGGTGAATAGCATCAGCTGGGCATTCAGGTTCACACACTCCGCAGTCAATACATTCGTCAGGATGTATTACGAGCATATTTTCACCTTCGTAAAAGCAATCAACTGGACAAACATCAACACAGTCCATAAATTTACATTTGATGCATTCTTCTGTGACAACATATGTCATTAAACTTCCTTAACTTTTAAAATTTTCTTTTTAATAATACCTGCATCTTTGTCTGATATATATAGCAGACCAGATAATCGACGTATAAAGTTTGACTCAAATGGATCCACAACACCATCTGCATTAATAATTTCACACATCATACTAAAAACTATATTCTTTTTTTCTTTACTATAATTGTCATTAATAATTTTTGACCATTTATAAAGATCCGTTGATTCTTGTTCTTTCTTGCTACAATCTAAGACTAATAATTCTATTTCATCATTAGAGAGGCCAAATTGTTCACTAAGTAATTTTTTGATTAAAATGATCTCTTTTTCATCTTTGCATCCATCTATGCTAGAGGCCCTAAGAAGCATCACGGTTACTGCTTCAATTATTTTTTTACCCTCAAGATTATTCATCTCTTCAATGCTGTTCTCAGCTTTGTTTGATTTTGACTTTTTAAATAAATTTTTAAAAAATTTTATCATTTAATTTTATATCCTCAAACTATTTTAATTTTTTTATAAAGGTTAATTGCTTCTTTAGCACTAAGTCGCTTATTTGCAAAACTTTGTACTGAAAATATAATTATATTATCAATATTGTTTAACGTTACTATATCACCAATCTTTATTTTTATTGATGATTTTGAAATTTTTACTTTATTGATCTTTACAAGACCATCAAAAATTATTTTTTGTGCCCTAGCTCTTGATTTTATTATACGTGACCTAAACAACCAATTATCAATTCTTTGGTCATTAATTGCTGATCTAGGTAGGATAATATCTGATTTATTCAAATTATAATCTTTCTTTTAAATTTATTAAATCTATATTTTCTGAGAAAATATTGGAGCTTTCGCCTCCTACCTTTGCATACTTAGCCTTTTTTGATTTTTTTTGGCTATTTGACTTACTCTTATATTTCTTTTTATACTTTATCTCAATTTCGTTAGCATCATCACTTGAACTAGTTTTAATATTTTTATTAATCTCAGTAAAACCTAAATATTTAATAACAAACTTTATATTTTCTCTTGAACATCCTAATAGGGCAATCATTTCATCGGTTATGACAAAATTCTGATTTTTTTTGTCCATTTCAATTTGATTATAAATTAATTTATCTAACCTTTCTATTATATCAGCTCTTATAGCCATCTTTCCAAAAACTAAATAACCCAATATTTTATATATTTGATGAGATATACTATTGTTAACTTCACACGATGTTATCCCCGGCCTTGGTAGGCTATCCTTAATTTTTTTTATTTCTTTCAGATTGTATTTCTTATTAGAAAAATTGATCCAAAGTGATATTAAAAGCTCTGTCGCCTTTGGTTTAACTGTTGCTGGGAAGAAGATAGAAAATTTTCCTATTTTTATACCTAACTTTCTTAGATCATATCTTGATTTTTGGTCGAGTAACTTTATTTCACTTTCTATTTTATCTCTTTTTATTAGTCCTAGTTCCTCAGTGAGTCGATATGCAATACCTTTTGCTCCTGGCTGCATATTATCAGTTCTAGTTAAGGAAAAAATTTCTTTTAGAGTTGATGATATATAAAGGTTAAGCCAGATTTGTATCTTTTCCTCTAGATTAATTTTAATTTTTTCATTTAGCGGTTCGTCATATATTAAAAATATCTCTGGCTTTAGGGGATTTCTTCCAGGCTTTAATGAGGCAATTTTTTCATTATTTACATGAATAAATAAATCTGATTCTAAAGAAAATTCTTCAAAATCTAGTGAAATAATTTTTAANGATTTTTTAGCCACTTCTTCCCCAATAGATTTTGATAGTGAAGATATTATGTGTTTCATATAAGATTCAGATCCAATTTTTTCTGCTATAAACTTTAATCCTTGTATCTTACCAAAATATTTTCCTTCAACAGTTACCTCACCATCTTCATTAATCCCTGATAAAATTTCTTTTTTATCTTTATATTTTAATCTTAATCTACTTGTTCCCTTATCAACAAACCTATCTGTTAATGCCTCATGCAGTGCGTCCGATAGTTTATCTTCTATAAGACGAGTTTTTTTTTGCCAATAATCAGGGTTTTTAATCCATTTAGATTTTTGTGTAATAAATGTCCACGTTCTTATATAGGCAATTCTATTCGATAAGGTGGCTATATCACCATAATATTTTTCTATAGGTTTTATTTGATCCCTTATCCAATCATCGGAAAGTTCCTCATCTTCACAAATTTTCTTGAATATCAGAGAAACCATCTTTGTATGCTCTCCCTCACTAATATTTCTAAAATCCGGAATCTGGGAAGCTTCCCATAAGATTCTAATATTTATTGAAGTATTCGCTATTTCTTTTATTTCAGGGTCTTGCCCTAGTCTTGTTAGAGCTTTCAAATCATCTGCATGCCTCGATGCTCCCAATTCTAATCTTGAGGGTAGTGACTTCAGACTATTAATCAAATTAGTTAGTGAAGAAAAATCTAATTTTTTATTTCTCCATTTCGCAGCTGACATAGGAATAAATCGGTGTTCTTCAATTCTTAAGACAATATCTTCCTCAAGCTCGTTAGCTTCTCCCGTCACTCCAAATGTTCCATCTTTTTGATATCTACCTGCTCTTCCTGCAATTTGAGCGAGTTCGTGGGGGAATAAATTTCTATAATTTTCACCATCAAACTTTTGTGTTTCAGCAAATGCAACGTGGTTGAGATCTAAATTTAAACCCATTCCAATTGCATCGGTAGCCACTATATAATCCACTTCACCATTTTGATACATTTTGACTTGAGCATTACGTGTTTGAGGGCTTAATGATCCCATAACAATTGCCACTCCACCTTTTTGTCTTTTTATTATTTCTGCTATTGCATAAACAGATTGAATTGAAAATGCTACTATTGCAGATCGCTTTGGAAGNTGGCTAATTTTTTTATAGCCTGTGTATGAAAGTTTAGAAAACCTTGGTCTATTTTGAAATCTAACATCATTCAGTAATTTTTTTATAACTTTACTCGAAATACTAGATCCCATAAACAATGTCTCGCTCATACCCCTGGCATTTAAGAGTCTGTCGGTAAATATATGGCCTCGTTCAGGATCATCCATTAGCTGTATTTCATCGACAGCAAGAAACTCTACTGGTTTATCTACTGGCATAGATTCAACTGTACATGCCCAATATTGAGGATTTGGAGGAATGATTCTTTCTTCACCAGTTATCATTGCAACCCTAGATGGTCCAACTTCTTTAACTAATTTATCATACACTTCTCTTGTTAGTAACCTCAGGGGTAGTCCAATCATACCTGATTTATGCGCAACTAGNCTTTCTAGTGCGTAATGAGTTTTTCCGGTGTTAGTTGGACCAAGTGCTGCAATAATAGCCATAAGTTGTTTTACAAAATTTTAGTTTATATTCAAGTTAAATAAAAAATAACGATACACTCCATATAGTGGCATATAAAATTATTAACTGGACTACTTGAAGAACGTACCATGACCGAATCAATCACATGGATAGTTTCTTGTTATGTTCTATACTATATGTAGATGTTAATAAAACGATTAGTACTATTTATAATAAATGTATTTTCATTATAAATTTTATTATAAAAATGTATATTATGATAAAAATATGGAGCTTTAGTTATGGACTTTTCTATACCGCAAGAGATTCAGGATTATTTAGATATTCTTGATAATTTTATCGAAAATAAAATTAAACCTATAGAGATGAAGAACGATAATATTCGATTTTTTGATCATCGTAGAGAACATTCTAGAACTGACTGGGATCGCGGAGGACTTCCTTCAGAGGATTGGGAGGATCTATTAAGCGAGATGAGGACGGTAGCTGATGAGGCCGGACATCTTAGGTATGGATTACCAGCTGAATATGGAGGTCAAGATGGTTCCAATCTATCAATGGCAATTATTAGAGAACACTTGGCCGCAAAAGGCTTAGGACTTCACAATGACTTACAGAATGAGAATTCTATTGTAGGAAATTTTCCTCAGATTTTAATGTTTAGGGATTTTGGTACGCCTGATCAAAAAGATAAGTTTATTAAAGGTATGTTAGATGGAAGTATTAAAATATCGTTTGGTTTAACTGAACCAGAGCATGGTTCAGATGCAACATGGATGGAAACAAACGCAATACCAGAAAAAAGAGATGGTGTTGATGGTTGGTTAATTAATGGATCAAAAACCTGGAACACCGGTTTGCATAAGGCAAATTATGATATGATTTTTGCCCGTACAAGTGGCGACAATGGATCGCCAAAAGGTATTTCTTGTTTTCTAGTTCCAACATCTTCCGACGGTTTTAATATTGAAGAATTTATGTGGACTTTTAATATGCCAACCGATCACGCCTTAATAAGCATGAAAAATGTTTGGGTTCCCTCCACTGCAATTCTAGGTGAATTGGATAAAGGTCTTGATCTTGCTCAACACTTTGTTCATGAAAATAGAATTCGTCAAGCTGCTTCAGGAGTGGGAGCAGCACAATATTGTATAAATATGAGTGTAGATTATGCAAACGAAAGAAAACCTTTTGGTAAACCCCTTTCAACAAATCAAGCTATTCAATTTCCTTTAACTGAACTTCACACAGAGTGTGAAATGATAAGGAATTTAGTTTACAAGACTGCATGGCAAATGGATCAAATGACTAAACCCGAGGTCGCAATTAACTTGTCTGACAAAGTATCAATGTGCAATTATCGATCTAACAGATTAGTTTGCCAAGCTGCCGATCAAGCTATTCAAGTACATGGTGGTATAGGTTATTCTCGTCATAAGCCTTTTGAGCATATATATCGACACCATAGGAGATATAGGATTACGGAAGGGTCAGAGGAAATTCAAATTAGGAAGGTTGCAGGGTATCTTTTTAAATTTTTAAAACGAGGAAAAAAATAAAGGAATAATCTATGAGAATATTTTTTTTAACAATAACTTTATTTATTAGCATTACTTTATTTAACTATGAAGCTAAATCACAATTATCCATTGATACTGATATTNCAATATTAAGGGCTCAATCCGATGAAGGTAACCCAGACGCTAAGTTTTATTTAGGAACTCAATATTATATTGGGAGAGATTTGAATCAAGATTTTGATAAAGCAATTAAACTTTTTCAGCAAGCCTCTGACGGAGGAAATGTTTCAGCTACTTTTAATTTAGGAATTATTTATGCAAAAGGAAGAGGCGTTGAAATTAATGAGGAAAAAGCATTTGATTATTATAAAAAAGCAGCTTATGGCGGCCTACCTCAGGCTCAATTTAATTATGCATTATGGTTAAGAGAGGGAAGAGTGGGTGAGGCTAATCCAATAGAGGCTATAGAGTGGTTTAAGGCTTCAGCTAATAAAAATTTTGATCGGTCACTAATNGAGCTTGCAAAAGGTTATGAGACTGGAGTTGCTGGAAGNCGAGATTACAGAGAGGCAGTTAAATTATATAGGCGAGCAAGAGCGAATGACGATAATAGAGATNACTCACCTTATCTGCAGGCTACGTTTTATTTAGGTAGATTGTATCTAAAAGGACTAGGAGTTTCTCAAAATGCTAATAAGGGTTTAAAATTTATAAGAGAAGCTGCTGACGGAAAGGTTAATGCTGCTCTAGTTGAAATGGGAAGAATTTATGAAGAAGGACGTTATCTAAATAAAGATTTAAACTTTGCTCTAAATTACTTTTTAGAATCCAAGAAGAATGGTTTTATTGAATCAGAAGAGGATATTATTAGAATTAAGAAAAAATTGGGGTCTTCATAGATAAATCTATCTTGACGTATACTTAATAGGTATATAAAACCCAAGCTTAACTTTAAAATAAAAATTGGTATTTATTATGTCTAGACAATGTGAACTTAGCGGAAAAGGTGTGATGACAGGTAACAATGTTAGTCATGCTAAAAATAGGACGAGAAGAAGATTTTTGCCTAATTTATGTAATGTTAGTCTTGCAAGTGACAAACTCAATCAAACAATACGTTTTCGAGTAAGCGCACATGCCCTTAGATCAGTAGAACATGTTGGTGGTCTGGATAATTTTTTAATTAAGGCAAAAGATTCTGAGCTTTCAATTAAGGCTAGAAAACTTAAAAAGAGAATAGTTAGCGTTTAAACCCCAATCTTAATCCTTTTCTTGTGACGCGAATTAAATTCTTCATCAAATAAACCAGCCAGCTGTTCCGTTATAGCCCCACCAAGCTGTTCAGCATCTACTATCGTCACAGCTTTTCTATAATATCTATTTACATCGTGACCAATCCCAATTGCTGTTAGTTCAATCGATGAATCAAGCTCGATTTTTTGAATTACTTGCTTAAGGTGTCTTTCAAGATAATTACCTGCATTTACTGAGAGGGTTGAGTCATCAACTGGGGCACCATCTGAAATAACCATAAGAATTTTTCTTTGTTCTGTTCTTCCAAGTAATCTTTTATGAGCCCATTCTAATGCTTCCCCATCAATATTTTCTTTTAACAAGCCTTCTCTTAACATTAACCCGAGGTTACGTTTTGATCTTCTCCAGGGTTCATCAGCAGTTTTATAGATAATATGTCTAAGATCATTTAAGCGACCAGGAGCAGGTTGTTTTCCTTCCTCTAACCAAGATTCTCTTGATTTTCCACCTTTCCATGCTTTTGTTGTAAACCCAAGGACTTCAGTTTTTACAGAACACCTTTCAAGTGTCCTTGCTAAAATATCGGCGCACATGGCGGCAATTGTTATTGGCCTTCCTCTCATAGAACCAGAATTATCAATTAATAACGATACAACTGTATCTCGGAATTCAATATCTTTTTCCATTTTAAAAGATAATGCTGATGTTGGATCAATAATAACCCTAGTCAATTTTGAAACATCTAAAAGGCCTTCCTCAAGATCAAACTCCCATGAACGATTTTGTTGGGCCAATAATTTTCTTTGTAATTTATTTGCTAACCTTGTTACCGCCCCCTGAAGATGATTGAGCTGTTGGTCTAAATATTCTCTTAATCTTTCAAGTTCTTCCATTTCGCATAAATCAACAGCTTTAATTTCTTCATCATATTTTTCAGTAAAGATTTTGTAGGGAAGCTCTCTTCTTTGTTCGTTGTCATTGCCCCTACCTCTTGCAGATTGGGCAAGACTATCATCCTCATTATCTGATTCTTCTCCAACCTCAGACATCTCGGTTTCCAATGAGTCATCCTCCTCTGGGGTACCATCATCGGCTTCCATATCATCTGATTGTGTTTCATCATCTGAAGTTGATTCATCCTCTTCAGCGTCTGAGAATTCTTCATTCTCATTCTCATTACTATCATCTTCTTGATCTTCTTCTGTTGGATCTTCGCCTAACTCATCACCAAGCTCTAGATCACCAATCAGTTTTCTTGTTATTTTAGCATATTCTTTTTGGTCTTGGACGCTCTTTATCAACTTATCTATTGATGTTTCAGCTCTCTCCTCTATCCATTTCTTCCAAGGTTGAATATACTCTTGTGCCTCATCAATTTTATTACCAGTTAAACGCTCCATCACAATATATGATAGAGCTTCAATCATTTTACCTTCAGGGCTGTCATTATTTACACTTAAGACTTTTCTTTTTATTTTGGTTTTTTCCATTTCCACTAAATTATTGGAAACACCAGTCATTGAATTAGAGCCTATAGCATCACACCTTACTTTCTCGAGAGAGTTATATATTCCTTTTGCATTCTGGCCCTGAGGAGAATATTTTTCATCTATCATTTCTTTGTGATGGGCTAGATATAGTGCAAGTGAATCTGCTTCACCTCTTAACGAATTAATTTGAGCAGAGTCCATATTTTTATTTGGCATTGGCAGTCTTGCTTTTAGACCACTCAAATTACCTTTATCTGATCCAAAACTAACAGTAAGTTCATCTTGTTTTGAGATCGAACGCATAGCCATAGTTAGGGCACGCTTAAACTCATCAATATCTGAGGATTTATTTGTCACTATCGTTTTCTGATTTCAATATTACAGATGTATCTACCAACTCTTCACCGAAGCTCCTTTGGTAAAACTCTGAAATAGTTTGTCGTTCTAATTCATCACACTTATTAAGAAAGGTTAATTTAAAGCTCAAACCTACATCTTTAAGAATTTCGGTATTTTGAGCCCATGTTAAAACAGTTCGAGGACTCATAACGGTAGAAATATCGCCGTTAATAAAGCTATTTCTTGTTAGATCTGCAACTCTTATCATTTTAGAAATAACTTCCTTACCCTCTTTATTGTTAAAGGTTTTTGCTTTTCTAGAAACAATATTTAATTCATCCTCATGTGGAAGATAGTTAAGAGCGCTTACAATTGACCAACGGTCCATTTGACCTTGGTTAATTTGTTGAGTTCCATGATAAAGCCCAGATGTGTCGCCTAAGCCGACAGTATTCGTTGTTGAAAATAAACGGAAATATTTATGAGGTGTTATAACCTTATTTTGGTCTAGAAGTGTAAGTTTACCAGAGATTTCAAGAACCCTTTGTATTACAAACATTACGTCTGGTCGTCCTGCATCGTACTCATCAAAGACCAATGCCACAGGATTCTGAATTGCCCAAGGCAAAAGCCCCTCACGGAATTCTGTTATTTGTTTTCCATCTTTTAGCGTAATCATATCTTTGCCAATTAAATCAATCCTACTAACGTGACTGTCGAGGTTAATTCTAATACAAGGCCAATTTAATCTAGCTGCTATTTGTTCAATGTGGGTAGATTTACCAGTACCGTGGTAGCCTTGAACCATAACCCTTCTGTCATGCGAGAAGCCTGCTAGAATAGCTATAGTAGTTTCATGATTAAATAAATAATCCTCATCAATCTCAGGAACATATTCATTTGTTTTTGAATATGCAGGTACCTTTAAATCAGTATCAAGACCAAACATTTCTTTAACAGATATCTCAATATCTGGGCTTCCAATATCTATAACTTTTTTTGTATCCGTACTCATAAATTAATTCCTTTCTTTTATTAATAAGATTGTTTAGCAAATTCAGATATAATTTAACAGTGCCCTTTTGATTTTAAAGCTTTATAGGCACTGATTACTTCCTTTAATAAATCTTCTTGAGAATTATCCCCCCCATTTGTGTCCGGGTGAAGACTTTTCACAACCTCTTTAAATTTTTTTCTTATATCACTTTTGTTTGAAACAGAATTAAAATTAAGAAGCTTGTATGCCTTTTCAGATATTTTACCTTTTTTTATTTTAGATTGTCTTTCATATTTTGACGTTTTTTCTTTTTCAAATAAATCAAAAGGATCATCAAAAGCACTACCGTCATTTTTGGCAAATTTTGAAAAGTAACTTGCCTGAGGGTTGGTTCCTGATTTCCAGGTTGGCCTATGTCCAATTATTGCAGAAATTTGATAATCAATAACCTCTTCTTCGCTCATCCCTTCGAAGAAATTATAATTCTTATTAAAATCCTTTATATGATTGAGGCAGTAAAAAAATTTTACAGAAGATTTTGTTTTTGCAAGGAACTCGCCATGTTCATTGCAACCCCCATAGTCACAGACTTGTTTTTTTGATAATATTTTCGGTTTTATCCTTAAATTATTAAAATATTTTGGGTTTAATTTCATATAGAATCAATTCCTAGCTTATTCATAAGTATTCGATTTTAACTTATAATCTGATATAGTAGAAATATTAAAATGGAAATAAAAGAAATTATCTTAAAAAAACTCTCTGAGGCTCTTTCTCCTTTATTTATAGAGGTAGAAGACCAGTCTCATTTGCATGCGAATCATAATGAAAGTGCTAAGGCGGGGGGGACTCATTTTAAAATATCTATAAAGTCAGAGGAATTTAANAATATTAAACCAATCGAAAGACATAGAATTGCTATGAATATTCTTAAAGAAGAATTTAATAATGGATTGCATGCTGTTTCATTTGATTTAAAGGATTCAAAAGATTAACTCTTATTTTTTATATTTAAATTTTCTTAGGAGGGTGTTTTGAAAAAAATAAAAAGAAATACTGTAGAATTTATTTTTATAATCTTATTTTTTTTCAGTAACCTTGCTTTGGCTCAAGATAAAACAATTGAAGAAATTATAGTTACTGGTTCTTATATTAAAGTTAGCCCTAAAGATGGATCCTCACCCGTCGACATAATAACTAGAGAAGAAATTGATGGGATGGGAGCTTTTTTAACGTCTGACATCACTAGAAATCTATCCATTAATTCAGGCTCTGAAAATAATACTGATGCATTTACCTCAGGAAATACACAAGGGACATCAAATATTAATTTAAGGGGGTTAGGTTTATCTTCCACATTAGTCTTGATTGATGGAAGAAGACAAACTGTAACTGGTGCAACAGCCAATGATGGCAGTGTTTTTGTTAATACTTCAACAATTCCATTAATTGCTATTGAAAGGGTGGAGGTTCTTAAGGAGGGGGCTGCATCAATTTATGGATCTGATGCAGTGGCTGGAGTGGTTAACTATATCTTTCGAAGAGATTTTGCGGGAGCTGAATTAGAAATATCTAATCAAAAAGCTGACGCTGGAGGCCAAGAAGATAGATCTCTAAACTTTATAATTGGCAATGAAAGAAACGGTTTAAATTGGATATTAGCAGGAAGCTTTCTTGATAGATCGGCTATGGCAGGAAATGAAAAACCTGAAATTTCTCAACTGGCTGTTAGTGGTCTTGGAAATAGCTTTCTTCTTTTTGCGCCTTCCAACGTCAATAAAGGTCCTTACAAAGGGGACTATAGTATATTTGAAAATGTACCAGACGCTGACTGCGTTAAAAATAAAGGTATAATTATCCCTCAAGGAAGTGGATCACGGTGTGGATTTTTGTATGGTCCAAGGTTCAACCTTGTAAATGATGAAAATCATGAAAACTTTTATGGTTCATTGAAAAAAGAATTCGTTAATGGAGTAATGCTTGATGCAGACTTTATGTATTCTTCTAGTAGAGTAAATGACAACCCTCAGTCACCGTCTTACCCAGCTCTTTCTTATTTAGAAACTGCTAATTTAATAATGCCTGAAACAGCAGGTAATCCATTCGGAGTTCCTGTAATGTGGTTAGGGCGTCCTTTGGGCTCATCCTATCCATCACCATTGGCTCCTAGAAGTATTGATACTCAAAGAATTTCGTTAGGTATGTCTGGAGAGTTTAATAACGGCTTTGATTGGGATATACATTATACATCAAGTAAGGATGAAGGTTACATCAGTCAACCAGACACAAGTAAACAGAGGTTTACTAACGCCATTAAAGGTCAGGGTGGTGTAACTGGTGATCAAACTTGGAATCTTTTTGATTCATCTGCAAATGCTTCACCATTAGTGGATTGGATATCTACTAAACAAGAAACTTGGACTGACAATAAGTTGGATGTTTTAGATTTTGTTTTTTCTGGAGATATAAAAACAAATGCATTTGAGAATATTGCAATGGCAGTAGGATTGCAGCTTAGAAAAGAAGAATTTTCTGTGAAACGCGATAAAGACTCACGTATAGAATTTGATAATAATGGAAATATTTCAAAACCAGCGGACTTATTATTTTTAGGGGGTGGTATAGAGGCAAGTGCAAAAAGAAATGCAATGGCAGCATTTGCTGAATTTTCTATTCCGTTAGGTGATAATTTTTTACTTAAAACAGCACTTCGATATGAAGAATTAGAAGATAACAATACATTTGATCCGAAAATATCATTGCGTTACCAACTATCAGATGCCGTTGTTTTACGAGGGTCTTTAAGCACATCCTTTAGGGAACCTTCATTATCCCAGCTTTATTCAGGCCAGGTTAGCTTACAGGGTATTCAGGATTACTCTGAAGGAAGTCCAAAAGGTGGAACTACCTTTATTCGCATTGCTCAAAATGGAAATGATAGACTGTCCCCTGAAGAGTCTGAAAATATAAATCTTGGTGTTCTCTGGAATCCTANAGATAATTTAAGTTTTAAAATGGATTATTGGGCAATAGATTATTCAAACGTTATCACAATAGAAAGTCCACAAGGCAAGGTGATAAATAATCCACTAGATTCAGATGTTAAGAGAACAGTTGATGGAACTCTTATAGGTGTAACAACAAAATATTTTAATGCTGCAAATGTCGATACTAATGGTATTGATATTGAAATAAATTATAGTTTTGATACTAATTTAGGTTCATTAAATATGGTACTGAGAGGAACTCATATTTTAAAATATGAAATTC
>JGI24539J26755_10000688_pt1 | contig 16118 bp, 8 predicted proteins | sample NorSeaMetagenome_2_FD_26755 | JGI IMG/M metagenome (IMG submission 26755) | reverse complement strand
GGGCGGTGCTTCGGTCAGTCGGCGCGGATGAGAAAAAGCGATGGAGCGATGCGTCGGCGGCGGCGGGTGACTCGGCGGTCGGGTGGGGCGCCGGGGCGACGCGGGATGACGACAAGTTTTGTTGGACGCATCCGGTGGATGCCAGAGATGCGAGTGGTGGCTTCAGTGGGCACGCACCCCGCCGTCGTCGTCGTCGAACATCCTGTTCTTGGACCGCTTCTTGGAGGCGGCGGTGGAGCCGCCGGTGGAACCTCCGCCACCGCGAGGGAGGTCATCGCCGCCCGCGCCCGAGGCGCCGCGAGGGAACGCCTCCTCGGCGTCGTCCTCGTCTCTGGTTCGCTTAGCACCCATCGCACGTGTCACCGAGACGCGCGTGCGATACTCGAATGCGTCGGGCCGGACGTGTCGCCGGACGCTATGCTTGAGGGCGGGAGGAGAGCGATGATGATGAGCTCCAACTGCCGGAACGAACTCGTTCACAACCACCGCCTCTGATCTGCCGATGAAATTGAAACCGAGTCACTTTCAAGACGTGTCGATGCAATTCTGCTTTGATCGGCAGTTTTGATCGGAAGTTTCCAAGCCAAATTTGGGGTTTTGGGCCGCCCGTGGCTACCAGACCGAAACAAAATCGCGGGAGAAGATTCTGGGCGCGGCAGTGGTCGAACGCGCCTCGGGCGGGACGATCGCCCACCGCTCAGAACATGGCGCCCAGCGACGTCGTCGATGACGACGACAAGCCGCTCACGGAGATGCTCAGGAGCGCCGCGGACGGCGTGAACGCTTCGGGCGGCGGCTTGACCATCGCTAAGGAGTCGGACGGATTCGCGATCGTGAGCGGGACACAGGGCGGAGGTGCGCGGGGGACCAAACGACGCGCGGGTAAGTCCGGTTTCAGGGGCGTGGCGCTGCACAACAAGAGCGGAAGGTACCGGGCTCGGATCACGTCGACCGCCGGCGACGGTAGGCAGCGCGCGCTGGGCTACTTCTCCACCGCGGAGGAGGCTGCGAAGGCTTGGGACGCAGCCGCTCGCCAGATCGGCTTCGCCCCAGAGCTGCTNAACTTCCCGGACGAGGGCGAGGAGAAGGCGGCGGAGGCGGCGATNGAAGCCTGGGAGAATGAGCGGACGACGAAGCGGGTGAAGCCCGGGGAGGGNCACGCCGCGATCGCGAGGATCATGGGTTCCATGGCTGACGATGCNCCCGAGGCAATCCCGGGCGCGCCCGTCGACAAAGCTCTGGCCTTGATTGTTGACAAACCAGCCGAGGAATCCGGCAAGGGAGGGGAGGATCAGTTAGCGCTCGCGACCAAGGGCGAGTCGGAGACGAAGGCGCGCAAGATGAAGGGCGTGCGCCCCAAGGGCCACCAGCAGTACGAGGCGCGCATCAAGATGCGCGGTGAGGACAAGCGAACCTGCCTCGGACGCTTCAAGACCCCGGAGGAAGCAGCCGACGCCTACGACCAAAAGGCTAGAGAGGCGGGCTACTGCGTCAACGTGTGCAAACGAGTCGGGGACCACGTGGACACGAAGACTTTGGACGAGATCGGCGTCGCGACCAACACGAAAGGCGTCAGGATCATCTCCGCCGCCCACGCGTCCACCCTGGACCGCGGCGTCATCAGCGAAGAGCTGAGACCCGCGTTTGACCGGGAGGCGAATTTGGACTCGAAGTCGTCGGCTCAGGCGGCGGCGGCGGCGGCGGGCGGCGAGCTGTTCGGCGCGTTCCTGCTGGACAAGCCCGGGATCCACAAGTTCTTGGGGGTGTTCACCATGGAGGCGCACTGCGTCGTCGCGTTGAAGAACACGTTGCCGGAGTGGAAGATCAAGAACCAGGAGAGGGAGCGGAACGGGAAGGGCGCCAAGGCTCGTAAGAAGCAGGGGACAGAGCAGCCGCAGAGCCTCTCCTTCATGGGAACCCTCGTCATGCACGCCGAGGCCGAAAACCAGGCGGCTAAGGCTGCTGAGCAGGAGGCCGCGACGCAGGCTGAGGCGGCGGCGGTGGCGGCGTCCCTGCCTGGAGCGGCTCCCCCGAACGGAGGCTTGGATTCCACCGGGTGGCTCGGACCCCAGTGAGGACGAAATCGACGAATGCACGAGGAGACACACGTAACTTTTAACCCATAGCGACTCACGTTTGACATCAGAACCGACGAGTACATCAGAACTAATATGATAAGGCCTCGCCCTCTTATGACAACACCTACCCACCTACCCGAGCTGTTTCGTCCAGTCGTGCGGGTCCCACATGTCCAGGAACTGGTCCATCTCTCGCTTCAGCACCGCGGGGGGCAGAGGTCTTTTCTTGGCCCGCGTCGTATTCTCGGGTAAATCCAAAAGGCCGATGAGCACGTCCCGGCCAAAGTCCACCCTCCACTTGTCGTCGTCGTCGATGACGTGCACGAACCCGCCAGTCATGTTGAACTCGACGTGGAAGTACGGGAAGTTCGGTGGCACGGCTCCTCGCAAACCTTTGGGCGGCGCGGTTGAGATGCATTTTTTGCTGTCGTGCGTGGACCATTCAGACTCGGCTTCGTCGATGGCCTTCTTGAAGTACATGGGCGCGCGCTCGGCGACGTCGTACGGCAGGGGTATGCACTCGATGACGGTGTGTTTGCTGAGCGCCGCGCCCACGGCGCCCAGCCCGCCCCCGCCGAGCTTCACCACGGTCTCGATGAAGCAGCACTCTTGGTTTTTCGACGCGAACATCTTCACGAGGCACTTTTTGAAGTTGCGCATCTCATCCCAGACGTCTTCGTCCGCCGCCCTGGACGACGCGCAGTGGTTGACGGGCGCGATGATGCAGTGGCCGGGGACCAACCGGCCCGCCTCGGGTAGCATCAGGTAGGCGAGGTTCCCGTACGACACGTGCAGGTGCCTCGGCTTGTTCGGGCTGTCCAGACAAAAATGGCACTTCTTCTGCGCCGCCTGCGCTCGCCTGTAGTCGGCGACGGCGCGTTGCTTGGCGCGATCCTGCTGCTTGGCCAACGTCATCTTCTTCTCACGCCGCTCGTACATCTCCAGCCCGGCGTCGTTGTCGTACTCGTCGTCCACCTGCATGTCCCGCGCCTTTTCCGTCCCGGCACCCTTGAAACGCTTGGACCTGGCGATGTTATCGGCCAGGTTAGCGTCGTAGTCGTCGCCGCCGCCGTGCTTGTGCTCGGCGACCAGGTCCGCCAGCGTCACCCCGTCGTCGTCGCGGTAGTACCGGTTCTTTTCCCCATCCTCAAACCTCTGCGTCGTCTTGGGCGCGCGTCGCACCGCACCCTCCGCCGCGTTCACGCCACCCCGCACCGTGGTGGCCCGGCCGAAAGCGCCGGGCGCGGCTCGACCGTCCGCGGTGACCAGCGGAAGCTGCTCGACAACCTTATCGGGCGCGGAATTGCCCGTACCGGACCCGCCCATCAGCCGAGCCCTCAACGCGGCCGCCGCGGACATGTTGCCGGACTGCGGCTTCGGCGCGATACCCGCGTCCGCCGGCCTTCGATGAATCACTTGAGTCACTTGAGGACGCGGTTGAGGAACTACCGGTTCCTCGTCTTCGTCGGATTCGATGTCGACGACCTCGTTCGCGAAACCGCCGCCGCCGCCGCCTCGGTCATCGCTGACCTTGGACCCGCCGCCCCAGCCTTCGGTGGACTCTCCCGGGGTCCAGCCGAACGCCTTTTTCTCCTCTCCGGATGGCGCCTTCTTCGCGTCTCCGTCCCCCGCCTTGGCCCCGTCGAACTGGGTCATGAAACTGCCGTCGGAGTCAAACTTGTTCGCCGCCCTCGACGCGCTCGCCAAGAGCTCCCGATCCTTACCGCTCAACCGGTTAGATCCATTGGAAGTTCCCCGCCAGTTCCCGGCTGACCTCGGCGCCATCATCTTCGGTCGGCCCGCGGATCCGACAGACTCTAGGTATGCCGACCGACCGCCGCCCCTCGCGTCCGCCCTCGCGATGTCCTCGTCGTCCACGCCGCCTCGCGCCTGCGTGTCCGACCGGCCCCGCTTCGTTCCCATCGATGGGCAGTCGCGCGCGAAGTGCCCTTTCTCGCCGCATTTGAAGCACGCGTCGGCGGCGGCGCCGTTGGGATCGCGGTCTCGTTTCGCCTGGAAATGCGCCTTGTCCGGCGCCACCTTGTCCCCGATGCTCTCCACGAGCTGCGCGACGGACCCCCACCGGTCTCCGACGACGTCCGCGAGTGACTTGCCCTCATCCGCGGCTCGTTCCTTGGCGCGGCGGAGAGCCTTGAGCCTCCACGAAGCTCCGCCGTCGCCCACCCCTCCACTCGCGCCGGAGGTGAGCAGCGCCGCGCCTGGCGCCAGCTTGGGACGCGTCGCTTCCGCGTGTTCCGTGGGTTTCCCGTCGCCTCCGTCTTTCCAGAACGGGTTCAGCTCGCGGTCGGCGGCCACCTTGGCCGCCCTCTCCGCTTCCGCCTCTCGTTTGTGCTGCGAGGAAGATTTCGGATCTCGAGCCTTTGAAGCGTCGTCGGCGAGGGCGCGATCCAGGCCTCCTCCCATCCAGTCCTCGCGGCCGCCCTCGGGCTTATGCCGCGGCGGCGATCGCTGCGAGTCCCCGGGGCCGGCGGGTGGGTCCATCGAAGAAGGTCCATCCNTGGGACCCCGGTCGTCGTCGTCGTCGGAGCCCGAGGAATTGGACGGCGAACCAGCCGCCGTACGAGACTTCTTCTCCCGTTTACGCGCCTTCTTGGCCTCCTTCTTGGCGCGCTTCTTCTCCTTNCGCAGATCGCGCTCCACCTCCTCCTTNGCGACGATCTTGACGCCACCGAGGAGACCCATTCTGGCGGTCGGCTCCCGTGGCCCCCGAGCCACGCGCTCGGCACTCTGTCGAAATTCCGTCGGGGCGAAAAAAGCCAAAGCCAAACGGCACGAGCAGATCGGCTCACAACGCCACGCTCCGTCAGCATTGTTTTCACGCGGCGGTTTTCTCCTCTGTGGTGCGCCGCGCGAGGTCACGCACGCGGCCAGGAGCGACCGCGCGAGGTGGATCCAGGTGTCTCGAGAACCGCTCAGATCCAGCCATCCGCGTTCTGACGTGCGTGGGGGCCGGGAAGGGGACGCGTGAGGGTAGGAGGTGAGGAGGTGCGGGAGATACCTTTCAGAAGGAATAATTACTTCCGACGAGCGAGATGGTCGGGTTCGGGAAGCGCATGGCCGATACCCAGGTGCCCGAGTGGAGCACCGAGTACGTACCCTACAAGNTCATGAAGAAACACCTCAAACGACTCGTGCAGAGGATGACCGCNGAGGAGCGGCAGATGACAGAACGGGGAAACCTCGCGTCGTCGAATGGGTCNAATGACGGCACCCGGCAGCAACTGCTCGACGGGACCGCGGACGCCGGCGTGCGGCCGCAGCTCAAGCGCGAGGTCAAGAGCGAGCGCGAGGGACTCATCACGGTGCGAACGACGTCGACCGAGGCGTTCAATCACGATGATCACGCCGATAAGGCACGCAATCGGCACAGGCGCCAGCCGTCGTCGGAGACGAACGAGCTGCGCATCGCCACGACGGTGGTGGCCCCGAAGGACGAGAACGTCCTGGCGCTGGAAGAGGAGGTGCAGTTCTTCCACTTACTCGATGAGGCGCTCCGGCGCGTGGTGTCCTTCTACAGCGATCGCCTGGACCACATCCGCGGCGAGGCGCAGCGGGAGCGCTCGCAGCTGAACCACCTGACGTCGGAGGCTCAGCGGGTGGTGCGCATGCCAAAACGAAAATCGAAGAGCGACCTCGCGGACATCATGCACGACTTCGGCAACTCGTTCACGTCCACGAAACACAAGAAGCGGTCGGCGGACCCGCGTTCGTTCGCGCAGGAGAAGGCGAGGGACGACGCGCGCATGCTCCGCAAGGCGGTCTCGGAGTCCTACAGGGCCGTCAACATGCTCGAGTCCTTCGTGTCCCTAAACGTGGAGGCGTTTCGCAAAATTTGCAAAAAGCACGACAAGGTCACGGGATGGCAGACGCAGGATACCTACATGCGGGGCCTGCGCGAGCTTCGCGTGTTCCACGACGACGAGGTCAACACGTTACGCGCCGCGCTGGAAGACGCGTACCTGAAGATCGAGGAGGTGCTGTGCCTTTTGGAGCCCGACAGGTGGAACAGGGTGGCCCGCGGGGTCAAAGCTAACCGCAAGTCGTCGAAACCGTCGGGGCCCTTAGGCTTCTACGAGGTTCGCAAACGCCGAAACGAGTTACTCGCGAAGCTCAGGGGGGAAACCAGGGAGACGGGGACCTCGTTCGTGACGCGCGGGCGGCATTCCGGCCCTCGGTTCACGGCGGGATTGGCCCTCGGAGCCGCCGCGGCGCTCTTCGGTATGCTCATCGCAAAAATCGCCGAGTCGTGCGCCGACGGCAAGATGCACAGCGTGGAGTGCAACGCGGTCGCCGCGGTGGCACCCGCGATCCGAGCCCCGCTTCTTGTCGCGCTGCACGTGGCGCTCTACGGTTCGGCGGTGCAGGCGTGGGTCGACACGCGGGTCAACGCGCCGTTCATCATGCAGGCGAAGCGGGGAACGGAGTTGACCTCGACGGGCGCGGTGCTGGCCGGTGCGCTCATCGCGTCCACGTGGCTCGTCATCTCGCTCGTGCTGGTCTCCAGGGCTGAGAACGATGCGAGACGTGCGAGTGCGTCGATCGGGTCCAGTCCATCCGTCGAGTCCATCCGTCTGTACCATCTTCACGACGTGTTCGCAGCCGCGGCGGGAGCGATGGCGCTCATGCTGTTATTTTTCCTGGCGCCGTGGCCCAAGTGGGCGCTCAGGGGTCCGTTCAAGGGTCCGTTCAAGGCGCTACAGCACCCGCCAAACTCCACCCGACGATTCTTCCTCACCGCGCTTTCACGAGCCGTGCAGGCGCCGTTTCGCAGAGTGCGCATGATGGATTTCTTTCTCGCCGACCAGCTCGTGTCGCAGACAACCGCGATGCGAGACGCCCTCTCCGTCTTTTTCCTCGCGTTCGGATCGGCGATGAGAGGCGCGGTTAGGTACGCTCCGGTGATTGCGATGTGGCCTTCGTGGTGCCGCCTGACCCAGGTGCTCAGGCGATACAGGGACGATGGGATGCCCGTGCACTTGGTCAACGGCGGCAAATATTTCACCGGTTTGCTCGCCGTAGCCGTCGGTCTGATCCTTCGCTACGAGGAAGCCGGCGACGATGAGATCGGCGGCGCCATCTTCTCGAACCCGTCCAGGACGCGCGTGTGGTATAACATCGCCACGTACACCGCGGTGCTCTACGGCGCGGCGTGGGACTACTTCCAGGATTGGTCCGTGGTGAAGATCAAATTTACAACCGAGGATTCACCCGGCTGCGGAATCACCGTCGGCTTCTTTGAACGCAAACTGATGGTCAAGCGCAAGTGGATCTACCACGTCGCGATCGCGGGAAACGCGCTGCTGAGGAACGTGTGGATCATAGCGTCCGTGGGAAGTGCGATCGGCGGCGTCGAGACCGTCGGCGACGAGGTTTGGCTCTCGCTCTGGGCCACCACGGAAGTCATCCGGCGTTGCGCGTGGAACTACTTCCGAGTGGAGAACGAACACGCCACCAACTGCGGTATGTTCCGAGCGACTCTGGACGTGCCCATGCCGTACGACGAGGGCGAGCTCACGGACGAGGAGGACGAGGAGGACGACACGTCCGTGAAGAGCGACGACGACGACGCGCACGAGTTGGAGTCGGATCGCAGCGACACCGACGAGGACGTCGAAGATGAAAACGAAAATCTCTCGGTGCACGGCCCGAAGGTTCTGGTCGACGACCGGGGCGCGGCGGCGGCCTGCGCGGACGAGCCGCTGTCCAGGCGCGAGTCGGTCGACCTGGTGCCGAGATCGAGAAGGGTCAGCCTGATTTCCACGGACATCGAGCTGCCGACGGAGTCCGTCGACCCGACTCAAAATTCAGTCCCGGGCACGCCGAGAAGAATCTCAGTCGACGTCGTGCCAAAGTCTCTGACGCCGCAGAAGAGCCTCGGGCTCGAGGCCATCGCGCGACTCACGTCCGGGATGCCGGTCAGTGATGATGCGTCACCGGCGGCGGGTACTCCATCGTCGGTGGCGAGGTCGTTCGACGTCGAGTTCAGGTCCGCGCCGTCGCCGGACAAGAAGGACGACTCCAAGACTTGAGAGGGTAAGAGTTAGAAAGTGGCGAAGGGGTAGAGCTGGTAATTGGTCGGAACCGTTAACGTTTTGATTATTAAGAATCGCGGCTGAGTGTTGCGCATTCATCACAACTTATCAATCACTCTCACTTTAGAATCCCATGCCGCCGCCCATGCCGCCCATGCCGGGGGGCATGCCACCCATGCCCGCCGCGACGTCAGCCGGGTCCTTCCTCCCCTCGACGATCATGCACTCGCTGGTCATCATAAGCGAAGACACGGACGCGGCGTCGGTGAGGGCGGTCCTGACAACCTTGAGGGGATCGATGACGCCCGCGGCGATCATGTCACCGTACTCACCGGTGGCGGCGTCGTAGCCCCATGAGTCGTCGTCGCTGCCGAGCACCTTCTCGACGACGACGCTGCCCTCCACTCCGGCGTTGTTGGCGATGGTTTTCATTGGCACCCTGATCGCCGCCTTGATGATCTGCACGCCAACCTTCTGGTCAAAGTTGGGCATCGACCCCTCCAGTTCGGTGAGCGCCTTGGACGCCTTGAGCAGCGCGGTGCCACCGCCCGCGACGATGCCCTCGTCAACCGCCGCCTTGGTGGCGTTGAGGGCGTCGACGACGCGGTCCTTCTTCTCGCTAACCTCAACCTCGGAGCCGCCGCCAACCTTGAGCACCGCGACGCCGCCGGAGAGCTTCGCGAGCCTCTCCTGCATCTTCTCCCTGTCGTAATCGGAGGAGGACTCCGCGATGGCGTCCCTGAGCTGCTCGCAGCGCTCCTCGATGGTGGCCTTCTCGCCCGCGCCGTCGAGGATGATGGTGTCGTCCTTGCTGACGGTGATCTTCTTGGCGGTGCCGAGCATGGAGATGTCCACCTGGTCGAGCTTGTGGCCGAGATCCTCGGAGACGACGGTACCGCCGGTGAGGATGGCGATGTCCTGGAGGTTGGACTTGCGATTCTCGCCAAAGCCCGGGGCTTTGACCGCGCAGATCTTCACGCCGCCCCTCAGCTTGTTGACGATGAGGGTGGCGAGAGCCTCGGACTCGACGTCCTCGGCGACGATGAGGAGCGGGCGGCTCGTCTTGAGCACGGACTCGAGCACCGGGAGGAGCGGGTTGAGGCCCGAGATCTTCTTCTCGAAGATCAGGACGTACGGGTTCTCGAGCTCGCACTTTTGGTTCTTGGCGTTGGTGATGAAGTACGGGGAGATGTACCCGCGTTCAAACTTCATACCCTCGACAACCTCGAGCTCGTTCTCGAGTGTCTTGCCGTCGGCGACGGTGATGACACCCTCCTTGCCGACCTTCTCCATGGCGCGCGCGATGAGGTCGCCGATCTCGCGCTCTCCGTTGGCGGAGATGGTGCCGACCTGCGCAATCTCCTCGGTGGTGGAGATGAGCTTAGCCTTGCTCTTGAGCTCCGCCACCACCTTGTCGACCGCAGCCTGGATCCCGCGTCGGAGGTCCATGGGGTTCATGCCCGCGGCGACGGACTTGCATCCCTCGCTGAAGATGGCCCTGGTGAGCACGGTGGCGGTGGTGGTGCCGTCGCCCGCCACGTCGTTGGTCGCGGATGCAACCTGCTTCACCAGGCTGGCGCCCAGGTTCATGAACCTGTCGGAGAACTCGATGTTCTTGGCGACGGTGACGCCGTCTTTCGTGATCTTAGGCGCGCCGAAGCTCTGCTCGATGACCACGTTGCGGCCCTTGGGGCCCATGGTCACCTGCACCGCGTCCGCGAGCTGGTCGCAGCCCTGGAGCATCATGGCTCTCGATTCCACGCCAAACTTGACTTCCTTGGCGAGACCGCGGGTCCACTGCTTGCTGAACACGGCGTCCATCTGTGTGAAAGGAGTCAGGTGCGAGGAGGAGTGGTGGTCAGTCCTGATCGTGATGGTGTCGTGATCGTGGATGCCCGCCGGGTCATACGATGAAAGGACGGAGAGGCGATCTTCGTTTGCGACGATTCGTAGGGGCAATCGGGCGGCGGCGATCGCGATCTGTGGATCGGGCTCAGAGTCCGTTGGATGCGTCCACGTCCGGGATCTGCCGTCGATCGGAGGGTTTTAGGTGTCGGGGCATGCTCATGGCTACAGTCGGATACCGTCGGACCGGATGCCGCGCCCCTTCCGCCCCCGCGACTTGTCCACGAACCGCCGACGCGTCATTTTCGCGCCCCTTCGATTGCGCGTGAAACAAACAGATCTCATCAATCGCGTCTCCGAGACCGCGTCGTTGTCGGGTCCGGGATCTCACCTGGCGGTAGGCGGCGGCCGCGCCGTACTGCGCCACGGGCTTGAGGGCCCGCCTGGCGAAAGACATCGGAAAAGTACTGGGTCCTGTGAGTCGCGTCGACTGTTCTGCGGATGATGCTGAGAAGGTTGCCGAAGAACCAACGAACTCGTGTCGGCCTGCAGTGGAAGTGTTTTGGATTTGGAAAATGGGCCCAAAACTCAGGTTACATATGACAAACAGTCACAGGAACCCTAAAACCTGTAACCGCACACGCGGGCACACTGGAATACAGTGTAGGAAACAACGAGGCAATCGGAACCACAACGAGACCGCACAAGATGGCCTCCATGAGTGCCGCTCGCCGTTCTCTCCGCCAGGTTGCCACCATCGCCGCGAGGCGCGGCGTCTCCGCCGGCCTCGTCGCCGAGACCGGCGCCTCCCGCGCCATCCTCGCGGGTGAACTCCGCGCGCAGGTAAGATAATGTCAACACCCTCTCGTCGGAGGGGAAAAGGCAATCTTGCGGCCGGGTCTGTGCGGTGGGGTCGCGATCGGGCGGGGAGGCGCGACTGAGCGCCGGTCCAACCCTCTCGATCCGACCGCGACACAGTCGTGATCGCACTTGGGCCCCGTCGCGCGGTTCTTTCCCACGATTTCCCACACAATGGACCCCGCCCGCGTCGACCGTTCCTACCCGGATGGATGTCGGCGGTCGATCGGAAATGTAACCTACGGCATCGAACGAACGAACGTGTTCGCTGACCGCCTTCCTTGTCGCCCCTCTTCCCCTCTCTCACCTCAGGCTCGCGCCGGCCTCGTCGGCTCCTTCACCGCCGGCAAGTCCCTCTTCCACGCCTCCTCCGCGGCGCACGCCGGTCTCATCGAGCCCCACGGCGGTTCCCTCGTGAACCTCATGGCGGACGACTCGAAGAAGGCTGGCCTCGTCTCGTCCTGCGACCGCTCCCTCGAGCTCTCCGACAGGAACGCGTGCGACGTCGAGCTTCTCACCGTCGGTGGCTTCAGCCCGCTCCAGGGCTTCATGAACGAGGACGTGTACAGCCACTGCGTCAAGGAGATGCGCCTGCCCGGCAGCAACCTCCTCTTCGGCATGCCCATCGTCCTCGACACCGACTGCGAGGACACCAAGGTTGGCGACAAGGTGCTGCTCAAGTACCAGGGTAAGGACGTCGCCGTGATCACCGTCGAGTCCAAGTGGAAGCCCGACAAGCCTTTGGAGGCCAAGATGTGCTACGGCACCTCCTCCATCGAGCACCCCGGCGTCTCCATGATCTCCATGGAGCGCGGCAAGTTCTACGTCGGCGGCAAGGTTGAGGGTCTCTCCGTGCCCCCGCGCCCCTTCCCTTGCCCCGACCCCGCGACGGTTCGCTCCATGCTCCCCGAGGGCAAGGACGTCGTCGCCTTCCAGTGCCGCAACCCCATCCACAGGGCGCACTACGAGCTCTTCACCCGCGCGCTCGACGCCGAGAACGTGGGCGAGGGCGCGGTTTGCCTGGTGCACCCCACCATGGGCCCGACCCAGGACGACGACATCTCCGGCCTCGTCCGCTACCACACCTACGAGGTGCTCGCCAAGGAGGTGAACAACCCCGCCATCAGGTGGGCGTACCTCCCTTACTCCATGCACATGGCCGGTCCCCGCGAGGCTATCCAGCACATGATCATCCGCAAGAACTACGGATGCACCCACTTCATCATCGGCCGCGACATGGCGGGCTCCAAGTCCTCCATCGACGGCGAGGACTTCTACGGCGCCTACGACGCCCAAGACCTCGCCAAGGCGAACGCCGCCGAGCTCGGCATGAAGACCGTTCCCTCCCTCAACGTCGTGTACACCGACGAGGATGGCTACGTCACCGCCGACGTCGCCGAGAAGAAGGGCCTCTCCGTCAAGAAGCTCTCCGGCACCAAGTTCCGCAAGATGCTCCGCGGCGGCGAGGACATCCCCGAGTGGTTCGCGTTCAAGTCCGTCGTCAAGGTTCTCCGCGAGCACCAGTGAGTTGTTGGTGATGAGAGAGATGTCCGGTGATTGGGACGGACGAGATATGATAACACGCGACAATAGAAGGGGGGCGACGGGTTTAACACGACCCGACCCACAGCCCCCCGCATCGGTTCAACACAATAACACTTAAAGTATTGCCAGCATGTCGCGTTAAAGGACTACTCGTACTCTAACCGTCACTACCGCGTCGGTCCCGCGGCACCCATCCCGCCGTCGCCCGCGCCCATCACCGCCGCCTCCGCCTCCCGTTGCTTCTCCTCGTAGTACCCCTCGATCACCGGCGTGTCCAGCCCGGGTAGTCTTCGCTTCAACGGGAACAAGGCGTTATCCGGTGTCTCCGCGTGGTCGCGTAGGTACCCCGGCGGGAGCGCCGCTATCGCCGCGCGCTTGTGACGGATCTTATCGTTGATGTCTTTCTGGAACGCGCGGTGCTGCGCCATCTTCTTGCTGCTGTACTCCCGCGCCCTGTTCTCGAACTCCTTGAGCTCCTCGTCGGTGAGATTTTCACTCATCTGCTCCTTCGACATCCGGGGCACCGTGCCCAACAGCATGTCCTTATACCGATCCACCGCCGCCTTCATCTGCGGGTTTACCTCCGCCTTNGGAGCTCCAGTCGGTTTCTTCTTCACGGGCTGCTTCTTCTTCGCCCCCTTGGCCATGTGCCGAACCTGCGTGGAGCTCCACGAACCTGACGCCACCGTCGCCCACGCCATGGGATCGCGCCACGGCGAGGCGGCTCCGAGGTCCGACACGCATCGAGACGCAACCCTACGCAACATAGTCGTGACTAGCCTCGCAGAAGGTATCACCCGCGTCTGAAGCTTCCGCTGACGCCCTCCGCCGGGCGCGTCGTACTCTGCCGCGCTCCCGATGGGAGGAGGGAACCCTAATAGCAGAAAATAGCGCACAGCAATCGGAAAATTTTATTTGGCACTGGAGTTTTACAACGGCTGCTCTGCTACTCGTACGGAACTCTACTGACGTGAACGTCCTAATAAGCTAATGGCTACTCAGATGCTGTTGATGCGCCCCGCGGGCACGTCGGGGTACCGTTTCTTGAGCACGTACTGCCACCTGTTCTTCGCGGATTGTTTCGACCTTCCGGTTGCCGCCGCGATGGAGTCCCAATTGACGCTCCTGTCGCGGTGCACCCGCATCCGTATGATGAGTTCATCCTCCTCCGGTCTCCACCGGACCCTGTCCTTGCCGCCGTCGCTACCCATCATCGGGGAGTCCATCATGGAATCCAGCCCGGGGAATCTGACGGGCGTGCCCATGGCGAAAGCCACCGACGGCGTCGAGGGCATTTTCATCCCTTCAGCGGTGGATGGAGTGCCGGCCAGCGCCGCGACCGTCGCCCATTCATCGCTGACTCCACCCTCCTCGGTCCCGCGTCCTCCCTCTTGCATCTCGGTATCTTCGACTTCGAATCCCAAGCTCGCGGCGGCGGCCGCGAAGGCCTCTTGGGCGTCCGGGAACATGGCCTCGGGTCCGTCGGGGCAGAAGTGCAGGTCCTGCCAGATGGGGTGGTCCTTCGGATACGTCGAAAGGTTCACGCGCTCCACCGCCGCCTGCTCGATCTGCGCCTCCGCCCGTTTAAGCCCGTGAGCAGGACTCGCGGGAGCCTGGGCGGCGAGGGCGGCGAACCGCCTCGGTCGCTCGGCCGCCATGCTCTGGTGCAAGTGGGGCGAAAGATTTACACCGCTGAGTTTTGTTTGACGCAGTCTGGATCTGGCACGGGCGTATCGCGTCTACACAGCTGTCCGCGCCCTACCGCGGCTGACATCGTGGGGTTGAGCGATGTCGGCGGACCAGGAGCAGACCGATGATGAACTCTTACAGTTGGTGCGTTGAAGCCGTTCCCGCGCTCCGATACCCCGCCGGTCTCAGCCCGGAGACCACCAACCCGCCGTCGCCCCTCAGCTCAGATCTAACACTTCGGCACCCCTTCCCCTCCTTCTTCAAGGCGATAGCCATGAGCATAGCCGATGCGCAGGCGGCCGCTGCCGCTGCAGCCTCGGGTGGAGACGGCGAGGTGGCCGGTGAAGAAGACGACTCGCACAAGCGCCGTCGCACGGAGGGCACGGAGGGCACGGAGGGCACGGAGGGCGACGGTGCCACGCCGATGGAGGAAGACGCGAGTCTCGAGGCCGCAATCGCGGCATCCATGGCGGACGCGGGAGGCCAGAACCCGTTCGCCTCCCTGTTCACCACCGCGCCACCCGCCGCCGCATCACCTCCCCAGCCCCAGCCGCAGCCGCCGCCGCCACCTCAGCCTCCGACGCAGGTCTCAGCGCATCTCAACGCGGCGTCTCTCGCGCAGGCGTTTGCATCAATTGGACAGCCGGCGGCACCGGCGGTGTCAACGCCGCAGCATCATCATCATCAGCAGCAGCATCATCAGCGCTCGCGAAGAGAGACACGCAGCAAGGGAAAGGGAAGCGGCGTGCCCGTCCAGGCGGTCCCTTCCACCCCCCCGTCGTGCGAGTGGTGGAAAGAGGGGTGTACCCGAGAGCCCGACTCGTCGTCGTTGGAGTTTGCGGATGCCACCGCGGCGCTCGCGGCGTTGTCCGGCATCCTCGCCGCGCCGGTCGCCGCGACTGGGGTGCCGCCCCCCGCGAATTCGCCACCTGGACCACCCCTCCACGTGGTGTTCACGCGGGGCACGTCACTGGGCGATAAGGTTCTCGACGCCGTGGTCAAGAGCAGGTTCACGTCTGGCAGGCTGAAGAACGGGACGCTCTGCGACGAGCTCGGGGCGTGCCACTCGCGCGCAGTCTCCGCCTCGATCGACCAACACGTCCCACCGCTCGGTACCCGAGTGCGGCGCAAGCTCGCGGAGTACGTGCTCGCGCAGCTGGAGCAGGATGACGGCGAAGACCTCTACTTCGAGGGTGGACGGAAAGGCGGCGAATTTCTCGACTCACTCGGCCGAGGCAAGTGCACCGCGGCTTTGCTCGTTGACATGCTGGATGCAACTCGCGACGAGCGCAGGGCTGGCGTGTGGATCGAGGTGATGAAACGCGCGTTCAAGGCGTTACACGACGTCCCTCTGGACGCGGTGGAGGGACTCGGGGTACCGGCCAAGGCGTTGGACGTTTTGACGGATCAGCCACGGCTTTTGTCGGCGCTGTCGCACGCGCTGGCGTCGGAGGCGTGCGACGCGCAGTCCCTCGGGAGCAGGTCCGCGGAGATGGGCACGAGGTGCGTCATGGGCGCGGGGATGAGCCGGGGATCCGTCGCCATGCTGTCCCGCGCGAACAGGGGCGGGTCGCTTCTCGAGTCGTCGTGCCGCGCCCCCGAGGTTTTCACGCGGTTGAAGCGTTACCCCCGGTGCGCGGGCGACCGGGAGCGGTACGTCGACATCGTCCGCCGCGGCGCCAAAACCACGCACGATGTTTTACACGGCGTGNTCCTGAAGGTGGTCAAGCTGAAGGGGGTGCACATGGACCGGGTGTTGGCGTGGATGAGCGCGTGCGTNGGCGCGAACGAACGGGACAAGGGCGCAAAGGCGACGCACCGAAGCGGCGCTTTCGGCGACCCGACGGTTCCCACGGATAACTTCCTCGTGTCCATCGCCGCCGTCGCCCTGCGATTCGCGCGGCCGATCGCCGCCGGAGCCGAGAAACTGGTGGAGACGCGGCTGGTGGACCNGGCGCCCCTCCGCCGCAACTGGCGACACGACTGGGCCGCCGACGATACACTCGCGAGGCGACCCGCGGCTGCGAACGAATACGGACGCGTCGGCTCG